>ENA-OPDA01000342-OPDA01000342.1-human-gut-metagenome-genome-assembly--contig:-NODE-342-length-34918-cov-2.986031_pt1 | contig 34918 bp, 25 predicted proteins | sample MGYA00241253_ERZ501486 | MGnify/ENA primary metagenome ERZ501486 (study PRJEB25962, sample SAMEA2042510) | human gut metagenome | biome: human gut; feature: human-associated habitat; material: faeces... | reverse complement strand
GATGTTTTCCCTGGACGTTTGCTCTATATGTGTTATTGACAAGAGCTAAGAGCGTCGTTATAATCGGAACGGGAAAACTGATTTCGCATTTATTATATCAATGAGAAAATAACCTGTCAAGAGGTTTGCGTTAAAACGAGAAGTTTATTTTCTCATAGTGTGCAAAAGATGAAACAGCAAAGAGGCTGAGAGAAAACGAGGGGGCGAGGAATTGGAGTGCTTTTCGCATGATATGGGACCGGTTGTCCGTATGGCTCGACCGGAAAACCCCAATGAAATAGATGAATATGTGAATCCGTTCTGCACAAAGCTGGATGAAATCGGATCATTTCAGAGCTACTGTATCGGGCACTTTGAGCACGAGTGGTTGGATGCGCTGGGCCAGATGATTGCGGAGGGGTGAGTACCGATTACGGATGCACAGAGGGTGGATGATCCAACAGAACTGCGCCACATGTGACGTAAATAAAAACAAAGCCTTTTCAAAATGCATTAACCGCTTTGTATCTGTTCGACTTTTTCCTTATCTTCTTGTATGGCTTGATTGGTTTTGCGAACTATTTCTAATTCAGCAATAAGATCAGCAATCCGACTTTCTGTTTCTGTAACTAATTGTCTTACCTTTTCAGGTTCAGTACCCAGTGAAATCCCCATTTTATCAAGTTGTGAAGCCGCTCGGCTATACGCCTGCAGGGCGGCTTCATTTTGCTTGTAGAAGGTATCCTTCTGGGCAAGTGTTTTGGATGCATACTCCAACCAAACTGATTTATAGGTGCGGCACGCCTGCAGATTATGAGCCGTTGCTGCATAAATTTTGCTTTTGGAACGAAGCTCTGCAATCTCGTTGCGGAGCTTCATTTCTTCGCGTTGATATGCACTGATTTGTTTATCAAAATCAGCAGCTGAATGTAGACCATTATCAGCCATGCTGCCCAAGAGTTTTCCAAGCTCTTGGGCATTTGCAATTCCTGCACGGCGTTCCACATTAGCGACTCGACGGGCCAAACTGCTTTCAGAAGTGCCAACCTGCACCACACCTCCTAGCGACTGCGCTAGTTCAGCGCCACTGATTGATTTTCGCGTCTTCTCGTTGCCAATTGGCACATAGCTGTACTGCCAACCGGGATATAGACTGATTGCACAGCTTCCTTGCTCGACGTTTCGCTGTACATAGCGTTCCGAAATGAATAACCGCTCAATGTGATGTTGCGGCAAATGCACTGTCACTCCGCGCAGGCTCATGGCCATAATCTGATCAGCGGTCAAGCTTACAATCAGTGGCTGCGTCAGATTCTCTTCATCGATTTGTCGAATCAAATCAGTGCCCCGAATTGTGCCATGTGTGCCGTCATCGTAAGTTATATCATATGAAAAAGCTGCGCCGATGTCGGCAGATACAGACCCGTCAGGAGTCGTATGAATATGGCTGTTATCAATCATCAGCTTTGCCGGATTGCCACTTGAGTCATGAATTTGCAGTAGAACACCGCGCTTGCCGGCAGAACATATCTGACGTGCCGTAAGTCTGATAGATGTATCACAACTCTGCGGATAGTTTGTAGTCAATTCTTGATATAGCTCTGCAATCGGCGTACTACGATTTGTATCAAGGGTTTCCGATTTATTCTTTATCGCGCTTTCTAAGCCTGCGAGTGTAAATCCATCTCCTAAAGCGTCAGCAGGCACCCATGTGCCATCCAAATCGACTGCTTTATACATTAGTTGGCCGGTCTGCTTCTTTACCCGTATCTTAACCCCCTCGGACTGCAGCAGCTTTGCAAAGTCAGCAAAGGTTGAGACATTCGGAAGTATCTTAGCTATGCGTTCACGAATAAATTGCTGCTCGGCAGCGTTATCCTCTAAGCGCTCCATGAGGCCGGAATACGTAAACTTGTCGGTATCAGCCAAAGATGTATCTCTGATTGCACGCCCCGCACCATCCAGCAAGTAAGTCATGTGCTTGCCTCGCTGGCAAACAGAAATGCCCAGTTCCTGCGCCATTTGCAGAAACTGGGCATAATTCGTGGCACGCTCCAGGCAGAAGTTAAGCTTTTTGCGGACTTCAGTACGATTGCTGGTTGTGCGTTTTTTCTGTATGTAAGTGGGGTAGAGTTGGCCTAGCTGTTTCGGATCTTTAATAACAGACAACTGTGATTCCATACAGAGCCGATCCGAGATACTACGGATTTGCTGCGCAGTGCGGTAAGGAACAGTGCGCAGCTTTTTATAATCATAAAAAGAAACGGCGTTGATAATAATGTGGTTATGGATAGAATCTTTATTGATATGGGTAGCAACGACAAACTCGAATTTTCCATCGGTAAATTCCATTGCAAGCTTGCGGCCCAGCTCATGGGCCCGTTCCGGCGTGACAGCATCGTCCGGGGAAAAGGATTGAATCAGGTGGTAGGCAAGATTCCCTTGCTTTTTCGCACTTGTATTTCGTGCTTTGCGTGCCATTGCTGCAGTAACGGAAAAATCAAGCACTGCAGTCTGTGGGGCGGTATTGTAACCTGAAATCAATTCCTGCCCATCGGTTTTGTCCGGATTTTCTATGTAGTTGATTGCATCGCCAAGCCGAACTTTTACCGCATGAATTTTGGTGATAGCCATAGTAGATTCCTTCTATGTAAGAAACAGGTGAAGATTGCCACTCAGGGCTTGGTGAAAATCATCAATAACAGACAAAAACAAATAGCGATTCTCGCACGCCCGCTTACGAAAGACATGATTGGGGTTTGCATAATATTTGGCCGCATACATATTAGACTAGTTTTCGCAGAGCTTTCACCAAGCGTTCCTGATAGAGCGACTTCATCTGTAAATATTCACGCCGCAACTGCTCAACATCATTGGAGGTAACAGATTGATTCGTGTTGCAACGCTTAGCTACTTGGTTAATGTTACCTGAGATATGACTCAAGCTAGATGAGATTTCTTTTATAACAGAAAAATCATAATGCTTGACTTTACCGGTAAGCAGCATTTCCCGACAAAAAGCCGAAAAATTAGACATATCACTTTCTGCCATCTTTGTTGCTACAGATAGCCATTCATCTTCTGTGAAGTATACCGGCTTGCAAATGGGCCGTGTTCGATTAGTAGTGGACAAAGCAAAATTCTCCATTCTGCATCTTTGCTGATTACTATAAAACGGGTTTTAGGGTGTCCCCTAAATGGCGCATGCGAATTTCACATGCAATGCTTGCTAACGTTCGCTTTCGCTCACGTTACCCCTTCGGGCTGCCCCCGCGGTTCTTCTGCCGAAACCAGAACAGCCCGGCTCCGATAAAAACGATGGGCAAAAAATCCATCACATTCCAAAAAGCATTTGCTGGCTTTTGGCTCTGCTGAACAGGTTGAGAAGAAGTCGCCTCCGGTGTCGGCGCTGCGGACGGCACGGCGGCGGCTGGTGCATTATAGGCTGCCGCTCGCTGTACAGTGGTGTTCTCGTCACGGCTGGGCGTGCACAGCTCGGCGTCTGGATTTTTTGTGTCTGTTACCGTCAGATGAAAGCTTGCGCCGTCAGCGGTATTCAGCTCCTTCTGCTCACATTCGAACTGGTAGCGCTCCGTCGCATCGCCCACAATGCGGGCAGATAGAAGCGCATACAGTCCGCTGTCAGCTTCCGTACAAACGGCGGCCAGTTGGTTGGATTCATATACATCCAGCGCGTATACTGTACCGCTGTACAGGTTCTGCAGGTAGACGATACAGTGTTGAGAAAAGCCAGCGGGTGCTGTCAGGTACGCACTGATCTGGGCTGCCTCAGGCAGATAATCAGTAGGCGGTTGGTGCAGCGGCAGCGGCGTGTAATAGCGTGTCTGCCCGGTTACTTCCGTGAACCAACTCTCACCTGCAAACTCATATTGCAGCTCATACTGACCACCAGCCTCGACCTGCAAAAAGGTGGTGCCGTCAACCTCGCGCAGCGGCCAATCGTTTAGGGCGTCGTATTGCACAGCGGCATTGCAGTAATAGGTGCCCTCCGACAACGTCACAGTCTGACTATGCTGATTCAAGCCGTTCAGCACTACAAGAACAGTATCCGTATCATTGGGGCCGCTGCCCAACGTGACCAGCACGGAACGTTCCTGCAGCTCCGCGGGAACATCTACCAAGGATACCGCAACTTCGCCGTTTTCCGCCGCATGGCAGGGCGGTGCCAGCGCCATGACAAACGGAACAAAAAGCAAAATTGCCAGAACTCTTTTCATGAAAAGCGCCTCCTTAAAATCCGGCATAGGTAAAGTAATGGCAGCCGCGGCTCTCCATCCATGCGTTGGACATGTTTACGCAGACGCCGTAGCCATAACAGCATTCGATCCACGCACCGCCGCCAAGTGCCATCTGCACATGGCCTTGCTCACCGCCAGCGGCATAGACGACCCGTAGGTCGCCCGGCTGGACCTCGGCTGGGGAGATTGCCCGCAAGTCACCGGTGCGGCCATAGGCGGCTGTATTACCGGCTGAGAACGGCAAGCCCTGTGCCCAATAACAGTACTGCACAAAGCTGGAACAGTCTAAATTCATCCCGACGCTGGCATTGCCGGGTCCACCGCGCAGCGACGAGGGCTGCCCGTACACAAAATGACCTTGGCAGCTAATGGCAAAGGCTACGACCTGCCCGCGCGCAGTGTCGGGGTCAATGTTCAGTCCGGCCAGCAATGCCTGCAGCTCGTCAGCAGTCAAAGCGGAGCCTACCGAACGGCACTTGATACCGTCCGCAACGCCGTAAAGTGCCTCCCAGTCCATGCGATACAGCAAGGACGCCCATTCCACGTTGCCATAAGTGTCCGTGCCGTTCTCGTACCAGCCCTTGAAGCCAGCCGCACCGGGCGGCAGCGTTACAGTTTTCGTAAAGCGGGCAGTGACCGCATTGCCCGCATACGCATTGCCGTACTGGTCCTGCTTGATGACTGTCCGTGTCAGCGTGCCGTCGTTGCTGCTTGCGGCCAGCGCCTCCAGGTTGCCCGTGCCGCCGTCCGCACCATTAGGGGCTTCGGTTTCCGGGTCAGCATAGCGGTCATAGCCGGTCAGGTAAATGGTGCAGTTCAGATCATAGTGGCCGTACTGGCCGTCGTGCAGCTCTCCGGGACACCATGGAATAGCGGTTGCGTTGGCAAAGGTCACGGTATAGTCCTTCGTCATGACCTCGTCGCCGTCGGTGGTCTCCACTGTAAAGGTGGCGGTGCGCTCGTTCGGAGCATAGAACCAATCATTCAGCTCGCCCTTGTAGAGATTTTCACTTTCATCCAGCACGATACTGCCATTGCAGTCCTCTGCGGCAATTTTGCCATCGACAACTTGGGTATAGTCATCCGGCAGGATGCACAGCTCTGACTGGGTGGCCCCATCCGGGAAAATGACAGGAAAAAAGACGGTCACATCGTGTGTGCCGTCTTCAATCCATTCGGGGCGGCTGCTGCCTTCCGCGTGCTCGTCACTCCATTCCCATATTCCGTTGTGGTAGTGCCCGCATTCTTCGTTGCCTTGGGCACAGGTGTGCGTTTCGCATTGGTACTCTGTGATGGTCACAGTCTCGCCCTCGCTGCGGTAGCCATTGACGCAGCCGCCATAGCTGATGCAGGAGTACGGTGCGGACTCGCGTGCGGTGATTTCCATGCCGTAGGCAGTCAGGGCGCGGCAATATTGAGTAAAAGGTACGTCGTCCGTAAAAGCCGCAAGCTCCTGTGAACTGGGCCAGTCCTGCTGATAATAGACCGCGGCCATTGAGATGATCTCTGCAGTGTCATTGTAGATGCCATTGGCGTAGCTCCAGGTGACGCCGTGCTGCATATTGTTGCTGCGTTGACCTGTCAGAGTATCGTAGCCGTAAGGATTCCCATTAGGGTCAACATCGTTGCGAAAGGCTCTGCGCAACTCGTCAGTGGCGGCTTCGTTGCGGTAGGTATTGATGTTTTCGATAAGCTGCTGAATATCCTCCGGCCTGTCGGCACACAGCACGCTGGTCGTTGTAGTACCGCCCATCTGGCCTAGCAGCCCAATAATCAGCAACAATAGAACGATTGCGCCACAAATAAGCGCCGTCCTGCCGATAGAAGCAAGCGCTTTGACAGGATGGGCAAAGAACCGTGCAACCTTGATAACGCTATGACCGGCTTGAAAGCCTGTATTACTGATGATACCCGGCGCACGGTCAGCAAAATCATCCGCACTGGTCGAGAAGGTCTCTGCATAGTGCAGAGCGGTACGTGCACCGGCAGAGCCGATTTGTACCGCAGAGCGTCCCAACTCCATCCGCAGCACATCACCGCCTGTGTGTAGGACCTCCTCGGCGGTGCGTGTGCCGTCCTGCACATCCTTGATGCCCTTCACGGCGTAGCTGCCCAGTATGCCGACGTCCTCCGCAGCGGTCCCGATAAACGTCTCCTGCATAATCAGTTCCGCCGCCGCGCCGTGCACACCGAGATCCTGCGCGGCATCGGTGGCAAAGTCCTCTTGATAGCTGACCAGACCGCTTGCACTCGTGATGCCGTGCGCTGCGGCTGTTGTGCCGCGCATGGCAGGGGAGCAGTAGCCGTTTGTCTGCTGTTTGCACAGCAGTTCGTAGTAGGCATTGCTGCGGCTGGCACGGGGCGTGTTGGTACCGGTGATATATTTCCGGTTGCCTTCGGCGGGAGATGATAAGCTTTCTGCTACATCATCGCTATCGTCTGAAATGGTATCTTTCGTTTCACTTACATAATCGTCATTCGACAGTAGCGACTCGGCTTGCTTTTCAGTATTATCCAGCAGTTCCTCGCCGTTTGATGCTTCATCTACCTGATTGTGCAGGCTTTCCGATATGTCAGTATCGGTATGGAATAAAGGCTTGTCACTATAATTTTGCGTGAATAGTTCTGACATGGCAGACTCCGTGAGGTTGTTTTTAGAGATGTGCTGGTGTAAGCATAACGCATTAAGACTTTCGATTAGGAGATGTATCCATCAGCCTGAACAGCTCGGTATCCTTCGGAAAATCGTTGTTGAAGGGCACCACCGTCTTAGACACGATCAGCAGCCCGCTGCCGACCTCGGCATTCTCGATGTACCGCTTTTCCTCGTTGGAAATGTGCAGCAGCCGCGCCAGATCGTTGGCATCGTCGGGAGACTGGTTCAGCAGCTTGATATATCCGCAGTCGGACAGCATGCGGCGCGCGTCCTCGTTGTCCAGAACCGAACGCACGTGCTGGGTGATGGAGGTCAGAATCGCACCCCACTTGCGGGCGCGGCTGGACAGCTGAAAGTAAAAGTCCGTGCAGTCCTTGTTGCCCAGCAACTGCTGGAACTCGTCGGTAAACACCCAGGTGCGGCGGCCCAGCACGCGGTTTCGGGTAATGCGGTTCCAGACCTGATCCAGCACCGTCAGCATGCCGATGGACTGCATCGATTTGCCCAGCTTGACCGTATTAAAGCAGATGCAATGATTCTGCACGTTCACATTGGTCTGGTGGGCAAACAGGTCCATGGAGCCACTTACATATAGCTTCAACGCCGTAAGCAGTGGCTTGACTTCCTCTCCCTGCAGCGCAAGATTTCTATAAAAGTCGTGCAGCGTTGGCATTTCCTCGCGCTTGGGATTTGCCATATAGCGCTGATAGGTCAGGCCGGCAGCTACATCAATAAAGGTTCGCTCCTGGGGCGACAATTCGGAGCTGTGCAGAATCAGCTGGCAGAAATTCTGCAAGAACTGACTTTTCAGTCGGATGGGGTCCTCATCGTCGCCATAGTCCTCGGTAATGTCCATGGGATTGATATGGGAGGGGCTGGACGCGGAAATGTCAATCACTACGCCACCCATGGCTGTAACGAGATGCGTGTACTCCTGCTCCGGGTCGATGAGAACAATATCATCATCTGGCCAGCGAAGCATGATATTGGTGACCATCTGCATTACGGAGAAAGACTTGCCGTAGCCCGTCATACCCAGTACCATACCGGCAGGGGCGGGCAGCAGCTTGCGGTTACACAGTATCAGATTCTTACTGCGGGCGTTGATGCCCTCGTACAGTCCGCCCGGCTGGAACAGTTCCTGTGTGGTGAACGGCACATAGATGGCCGTGCTGACGGTTTCCAGTGTGCGCTCCAGCCAGAGCCACTTCTTGCCAAGCGGTAGCATACTGTTCATGGCGTTGCGCTGCTCATACAAAATGCTGTCAAAGCGGCAGGTCTGCTGCTGTACGGTGCTGCAAATGCGCCGCACACGCTCGTCCAACTGCGCATTGGAATCGCCATAGGTGTGAATGAGGATGCAGACTTTGAAGATTTTTTGGTTTCTGGTTGTAATGTCATCCATCATCTGCTCTGTGTGCTGCATTTTGGATTTCAGATCATAGCTCACAGCTATGCTGGCAGGCATATTTCGCTCGCGTGCTTTGGCAAGGGCATCGTATTCTTCCTTGTGCATATAGGCAAGCTTTTTCTCGATTTCCTGGACAGCTTCTGCCTGGTCCATAGCGTCAACATGCATAGTGATGACGTGGTCAAAAGGAAGTTCGGACAGCATAGAGAACAAACCATTCTTCATTTCCGGTGCTATGCCCCGCAGATACATTGTCTTGCCGATTTTATCGCCAAACTGATAGCGGTCACGGTAAACGGCACGCGAGTCGTCGTGCTCCGGGTGCCAGTTGTAAGAGCTGGGTGAAATAAAATCCTTCGTAGTAAGATCATCCTCAGCCAGCAGCCAGTCATAGGAAAAGCTCATTTCCTCATTGGGCCGCATGATGCCTTGTAACAGGCTCAGGCGCTCAATGCCGGACAAGATGCGTGTACTGCTGCCCATACGCTTGAAGTGATCGGCAATATCTGCAGCACGGTTCTCCAGCTGCTCTTTCGCCTGCTGGTAATTTTCGGCGTGCAGGCTGAAGGTGACGTACTTTTCACGAATCAGGCCATTTTGACCGCGCAGTGCTTTTTCCGCCACGACTTGGTTCATCTCCTCGGCGTAGCGGTCACGGTCATTACCACGCAGCGGCAGGAAGGTGTCGCGGCGAAACTGCTCCTCGTCCATGCTGCGGGTGACGAGGTTGATTTCCAGATGCAGCGAAGGATCGAAGTAGTTCAAAAACTCACTGTATTTCGTAAAAATGTTCTTTTGCTCTTCCAACATAGCGATTTGGAAGTTCACATCGGTGAAAGCCATCGTCATCGAGAAAAGTCCCGGCTCCACCTCGCAGATGCCATCCTGCGACATACTCAGGTATTGCAGGCAGTCACTGGCTTTCTGTGGCGCTTTGCGTGCGGCAATGCGCTTTTTTGCATGCTTTTCGGCTTTCTTTAACTGCTTTGCGTGCTGCCGCCGTTCTTTGGCGGCTTTCCTTTTTTCTCGTTTTAATGATTTCTCCTGTGCGCGCAAAGACTCCAACACACTCGGCTCGATGGGCAAGTCGGCGTGCTTTTTTGGTAAAAACATAATTTTTCTCCTGACGGGGGCAGACTGCGACCTCGGCGGGGCCGCAGTACCATGCCCAGTAGATTTTTACAAGCTTTTCAAACGGATACCCGTTATGGCTGATAAAGCCCAACCCGAGAAAGGGGAGGACTTCTACCATTACGATGTAGGAAACCAGCTGAATATCCAGCTGAAGCCATTGCAGGCAAACGAAGCAGCTTGCTATGGCCAGTACGGCAGCGACACCAAAACAGGCCAGCTGACGCAGTGAAAGTCCGAAAAAGAATTTCTCGTGATATTCCGTGATTTCGAGATTGGTTTTTGTTGAGAGCATAGGTGAACTCCTCCATTAAATGGCGCTGGTGATGGCTTTGGTGAATCGTCCGCTCATAAATACGGCCACCAGCAGAATAACGGATTTGCCCAGCATGGCCCAGGCCTGATCGGTAATGTCACCGCCACTGCCCAAGGAAGCTGTCAGGGCAGGGTAGAAGCCAATGACAAGATAGAGAACGGCCCCTTGCAGCGCCACCGCCATGTAGTTTTTCAGGAAGTTGACAGCAATACCGTGCAGTTCCCGATAGCAGAGCGTGGCAATTGGCAGGGAAGCTAGGGCATTATAAACGTACAGCTCAATGAAGCGGGCCGCAACGATGGTATTGATCACAATGTTGACAAGACGCAGCATCCAGCTTACGACCATAAGCTCCATGGCCACAGGCATATTACCGATGCCGCCCGGCAGTGCGCTGATTGCGTTTTCAATGTCGACCTCGGTGTTGACCTGTCCGCTGCCTACATAACCGGCTATGCCGTTTGTCACCGTGGCCGCTACCTCAAACATCGCAATTAGAATTTCCGTGGAGTGTAGAACGGCCCAGCGGCAAAGCGTGATTTTCAGCATGACCAGTGCCACCTGCTGAATCGTAAAAGCTGTGCTGCCGCCGTTCATGGCTATGGTCTGGGTGAAATTGTACAGTTCCAAAACCATAAAAAGTGCCAGAACGGTAAGTGCAATCGGCATGACTACGCCAGAGCTGATAGAATCTGCATAGCCGGCCAGTGTGCTGTTCCAATCGGTCAGACTGCTGAGCAGACCAGAGTTCTGCCCCATAGCATTTACGGTGGCCGAAATACCCGCCAGTTGGCTTCGTATCGTATCCTCAAAAATAGCGCATACCTCCCATCAGCTGACCGTCAGTGTGCCAAAGTAGGTAGCAACGGCAATGATCAGCACGCCGCCTGCAATCGACCATGCACCGCTGCTGATGCCGGGGCCGTTGTGGTCCTTCAGGTTCGTGCCCAGCGTCACCGCGCCGAAGAGCAGCAGCAGACCACCTGCAAAATTGACGACATTTGTGATAAGAGAAGTGATTGTAGATACCATTTCCATGTAATTTTCCTTCTTTCTGTTTATGCGTCAGACTCGTCATCGTCGAGTTCGATGTTGTTGATTTCCTGCACATTTTTCAAAAAGGCTGCAAAGCTATTTTCTGCGCGCCTCTCGTAGTCGAAGGGACGATGCCCCTCTTTTTCTACCAATGCGTAATTAGGGTGCTTTTTAAGATCAAACTTGTAAGAGTAAAATGGCACAACACCGGAAATCATCAATAAGCAGCGATTTCGCGGCATGGTGCGTATTTCTTCCGGTGTCATCAGATCGCGGCTGGCCACCTGATAGTTTTTGGAAAAGGAGCCCTGTGCGCCGAGGTTCTCTGTGGTGTTCAGCACCTCGATGGTCCGTTTGCCCAGCTGTTTACCGAAGAACTCCAGTGACTCCGGGTTATTGCCGCCACCCAGCACAAGCTCTGAATCACAGTTTTCCAGAATCGTGCCCCAGTCATCACCGTACTGAGATTTCAGCTGTACGATTGACTGGTAAATCAGGGTACATCCGATATTTCGGCTGCGGATGGTGCTGATCAGAATCTGGAAGTCCGGAATCATGCCGATGTTCGGAAACTCATCTAAGAGAAAGCGCACATGGCGGGGCAGGCAATGATCTTCACGATTGTCTGCGGTATGCACAAGAATCTGAAAGCATTGCTGGAACATGACCGCAGCCAGAAAGTTATAGGCTGTGGTGGTGTCTGGTGTGACAACGAACAGCGCCACCTTTTTGTCGCTGGCCAGCTCTTCCAGATGAATGGTGTCATCTTCGCAGATCTTCATGATGGAGGGAATATTGAACGCACTCATACGCATACCGAGGGATACGTCAATGCTCTGTGCGGTTTTGTCCGGTGCCATGTGGTACAGGCCATATTGGCGCGCTGCGAATGACGCAGGCTTTTCCATGGACAGATCTTCGAATATATCATCCAGTTGGCTGCGCCCCTGTGGTCCGTAACGATGCTGCATCAGCACAAAAAGCTCCATCACGCTGTTCATATTGTGCATCTCAGGTGGCTGCTCAAAATACACATAAGCAAGCAGCGCTTCCAGCAGTGAAGTAGAGCCTTCTTCCCATATCGGGTCGGCTGTGTTTTTCTGGCGCGGGTCCTCTTTCATATTTTTGATAAGATTCTTGGCAACAACCACAATGTCATCTGTGTCATGGATATACGCAAACGGATTGTAGTGGTCGGACTTGTTACGGTCCTTCAGGTTGAACACCTTCACATCATACCCTTGTGATAACAGGACATTTCCGTAAGTGTCAAGCAGTTCGCCCTTCGGATCACTGAGTACATAATTGCTGTTAAACTGCAGCAGCTGCGGGCCGGCTACGCTGTAGCTCTTGCCGGAGCCGGACGGGCCGAACACAATGATGTTCTTGTTGCGGTTGTAGTTGTTCTCCGCTGTTACCGGCATCTTCATGGCAAGGCTCAGGGACTCTGTGGCCGTCAGGGGAATATTCTCGCTTGGCTTTTCATGGAGAAACGGCGCTATATCTGCCGCGGTGCCCCAGCGGGCGCTGCCGTACTCCTTCTGCGGTACCAGCCGATGACCGCTGTACTTTATGCAGAAGTAAGCAAGACCCGCCAGCAAAATAGCGCCAACACCGCAGCCCACAGGAATCGGCGCAGAAGATAGCTGCAAGGGATGCAGTACAATTTTGCTAAGATTTACCGCAGCGGCCAGCCTTTGCGTGAGCGTTCCGACAGCTGATACATAGAGAAATCCCACCCGGTTGCCCAGCCAAAAGCAGCCCAGACTTGCAGCAAGACAGATCAGAATTTGCTTTGTGCGCTGTTCCTTCATAGCCGTTCACCTCGCTCCTGCGCCGGCGGTGGACGGTGCTGGTTCAGCTCCTTCGTGCGCTGCATGGCGCGTTCGGACAACTCCTGCAGCAGACTGGTGGGACGTTCCTTGCCGCGCGCAGCAATGCAGTTTTCAATAGCGGTCTGGATGCGGTCCACGTCCTGCCCCTTGAACCACAGGTTCAGCTGCCCGGTGTCCTTGTCCTTGGTAATGGCAAAGTCCACCGAGTATTCCTTGAGCTGCCGCCTGACATAGGGCAGCGTTTTGTCGTTCAGCTCCACCGAAGCGAGAGCCTGCGACTGCCGGTTCAGTGATTGAATTGATTGCTGCCCATACTGCCGCGCTTGCAGCATACTGGCAACCGCCTGCAATATCCCAAAGATGCCCTGCCCGGCAAACTTGGCTGCGTTGATTTGCAACCGGATGGCCGTTTCTTCTACCATACGGTATCACCTTCGCTTTCTCCGTAATAAAATTTCAGCCTCACCACGGCAGCGGAGCGCCGGTGCGTCGGGCGTATGCTTCGATTCTTTTTCCCAACCTGTATTGTTGCAGTCGGTCCGGCAGACTGTATTCCAGTGTGCGGACTTTTACATGGTGCTTCATTGCGCACTTGAAAAAGGCGTACAGGTACCGCTCCTTGCCGCTGATCTGGCGCATACGGCTGACATACACGCAGTTGACCTTGCCGTCTCTGATACTGCGCAGCATACTCTGATACCCGTCGCGCAGCGGGCCGTGCCCTTTATAATCGATGCTGCCGCCGACTACCGTGCAGCCGTCGTCACCGGCCTGCCTGCAGCAGGCATCGTAGCTCGCGCGGGTCGCTGCGCAGTCACCGGGAATGCGCGCATATACCCATGCACGGAGCAACTTTTCTTGATTTGGCATTATCTCTCTACCTCCAGCTCTTGGTCATAAAAGCTCAATTGCTCGCCTTCTAAGCGGAACCGCAGGTCCAGCTCGGCAAATGTGAAATTCCGATTGAAACGCTCTGTCGCTTTATTTGGTGTGTCCTGCAATTCCAGCATCAGCTTCCACAAATCAGGATGCGCCCGGTACAGATGGCGCAGCTCGGTCATGGATGCGTTGGGACAGAACCAGCACCCGCCGCGGTGGCTGTACTCATACAGCGGCGACAGCAGCCCCTCCTGCCTGCACATGGCAAATGCATCCTGCTCTGTCACGCCGTACTTTGCCATAAGAGATACCTGGTCAGGCTTCAGCCGCTCCAGTCTGATAGGCTCATCTGCGGCAAGACCTAAATAGGAGACCGTACCCGGTGGCATACTCCTTTTATAGTCTTCCAGTGGCGGGACCTTGCAATCTCGCTGAATTGCACAGCGCCCCGCCAACGGAAAAGCGGCAAGCTTTCCCCGTGCATTGCCGCGGCTCACCACATGGTAAAAGCAATCCAGATACGTCTTTTCGGCGTGCAAAACCCTTGTGGGGATGCCGCGCTTTTCAAAGTACGGAATTGCTGTCTCATAGATAAACCGCGCATGCTCGGGCAGCTCTCCGGATATCTCCTTGCTGAACATAACCTCTGTGTATATGATTTCGTCCAGCGGTTCACCATGCTGTAGGGCCAGCAGCGCTGTTGCATTGCTGTCTTTGCCGAAGCTCGAACAGATGATATGTTTCATGTCATTCACCAATAAAAATAGGGCGGCCCGCGAGAGTCGCCCATACCATGTACGTGTTTCATATGCCTTTAGTGGTCGCTCTCATCCATTTTGGATTTGCGGCGCTTGTATGCAAAAATTCCGAAACCGACGATAGACCCGAAAACCGCCGCCGAAAGCAGCGCAAAGGGGAACACATCGCCTGTTTGGGGAATGACCGGCATCGGCGCTGGCTTTGCCGTGGGTGTGCTTGCCGGTGCAGGGGCAGGTACAGGCGTGCTGTTTGGCGTCGGCTGCGGCGTATTGCTCGGGTTGTCCTCATGCGGTGTTTCCTCGGGGATGCGTGCATCCTTCATAACGACAGTCTGAAGCTCACCGGTGGGCAGCACAGTAAAGGCAATGCTTTCCGCAAGCTGATAGCCATTGGGGGCGGTGATCTCGGTCAGCGTGTACTCTCCGGCAGGCAGCTTTTCAATATAGTGGGCCTTGTCCTCGGAAACCCACTGTGCAACCGTGTTGCTGTCCTTATCCTTGATGACCAGCTCCGCGCCGGGCAGCTCTTTACCTGTGGCAATGTCAACCTTGGAGATTTGTACCCTGGTAATGTCATCTTTCATGATCACCGTGGCATCGTCCAGCAGCTCCCATTCCTCCCAGGGAATGATCCAGAGCTTCTTTTTATCCTTCAGATAGTAGACGTCTGCCTCGTCCAGCTCGTGTCCGCCGGCATCTGCTTTGCGTTCCAGTCGGAACACAATATCGTCCGCAACGGCGTACCCGTCTGCGGGCCGCTTTTCTGTCAACGTGTATTCTTCGTCAAAATGCAGCCCCGTCACACGGTGCGGCGTATCGGTGGATACCCAGGTGTCAACGATGTTCTCCTTCGCATCCTTGATAATCAGCGTCGCACCGGGCAGCTCCTCGTCGTTTGTCAAATCTCGCTTACTCACCCACATTTCAGTAGGCTTGTTGGCGCAGGTGCTGTCCAGTACCTGTAGGACCTCGCCGTCATAGGTGAAGATGACATCCATCTCTGCATCGCTGAGATAGTATCCCAGCGGGGCGCGCAGCTCGCGGATAAAGTAATTGCCGCTGTTGGTCGAGGCATCCAGTCGGTCACTCTGGCCGTACCGCTCGCCGCGGATGGGAACATCGCAGTTGAAATAGGTGTAGCCGTCCGCAACAGTCTCGGGACTGGTGGAAATCAAATCACCGGCAGAGAACAGTTTGTTGCCGTCCACGTCGTAGATGTCATCGCGGGTGTACAGGTTGAACACGGCACCGGCCAGATATTTGCCGGTTTCCTGATTGATCTTGTACACACCCACGCGGGTATGCTCACGGTCATTGTAGAAACCAAGGGCCTGCTGTTCAGCCAGTTCCGCAGAGGCTTCCGATGCGCGCACAACATCAAAATGCTGCTCATCATCTCCATTTTTGACGATGCTCTTTGCCATGACTACATCGTTCAGCTGATTATCCCAGACGAATGTCACATCGTAGCTGTCTGTCGTGCCGACATACCCATAGGGCGGCTTGGTTTCCTCCACATGGTAGCTGCCCAGCGGCAGGGTAATACTAACTTCGCCGAGCGTGCCGTCGTGGATGACCGACAGAAAATCATAGGTCGCCTTGGTGCGGGACGGCGCAAACACAGCAGTGTCTGCACTGCCATCACCGGTGGTAACAACCGCTACCACGTCGCCCTTAGCATACCAGAGCGTGCGGCTGCCGTTGGCATCAAGCTGGCGGTCCTGCGTGTAAATGTCCTCGGCAGCCGTAATGGTGTATTCCGCACCGGGCAGTGGGCGCAGCGTATAGGCAAAGTCGGAGTCGGCCGCACCGGTCATCCAGGGGTCAATCAAATCGTTGGTTTCGATCTTTCCGGTCAAGGTCTCGCCGGTCTTACGGATGGTCAACTTGCCCAGCGTTTCCTCATTCCAGTAGTCCTCGCCGATGACCAGCGTGTCCATGCCGTTTTCATTGTCGTCGCCGGTGGCCTTGTAGATGCGGTCCGTGGAAATATCGAAATCCACATAGTAGTTGCCGCTGTCGGCCCACTCGTTGTAGAAGCCGTCCGGGCCGACAGTCTCCACAATGCGGTATTTGCCCAGCGGCAGCTTTTCAGGCAGGGTCAGGATACCTTCCTCGTTGGTGTAGAAGGTATCCACGTTCTTGGTCAGGTGCCCGTTTACCGTGTCCGTCATCGTGACCAGCTTGGGCTTCCCGTTTTCCAGCCGATAGTTGCCGTTGTCATCCAGCCAGTAAATCTGGAAGGCCGTGTTCGGCAGCAAGACCGGTTTGCCGGTTTCCGTATCGAGTTTCGTGATTTTTAAATACATTTCAATCTCCTCATCCAGTACCGTAAATTTCTGATAGGAATCCGATGCTTTCATCACACTGTCCTTCGGCGTGGCCATCGCGCCCCAAGGATTGTTGTCCTGCTCGGGGTCGATGCTGACCAGGAACGGCTCCGCCTGGAACAAATCGTGCGGGGTGGTCGTCTCCACGACCAGATAGGTGCCGTAGGAAAGCCCCTGCACGCGGATGCAGCCGGAATCGTTGCTGAAAATTTCGGCCAGATGGTACTCATTGGCACGTTCCGTGGGCTGCCAGCCATCGCCCTTGCCGTTCTTGTTGTCGCCCGCCGCGGTCAGCGTCTTATTGTAGGCGGCAATTTCGTCGGCGTTGACCTCGTAGGTCTTGGCAATGGCCTGCGTCTCACCGGAAAAATCCCACTTGGGGTGCTCGTTGTCGTATTCCTTGTTGATGTAGGCATCCAGAATGCTTTGTAGAGTGTAGCTTCCGGTGCGGGTCTGGTCAAACTGCTCGACCTTGGACAAGTCGGACACAAGATAGAAGGTGAATCCGGCGCCCTCCAGCTCCAGCCCATTGGACTGACCGCTGGAGGAGACGACCTTGCTGATCTCCACGTTGCCCTTGGCAACCTGATCCTGACTTTCGGTCAGGCCGCTGTCCCTGTGGATGTGGTAATTGCCCTTGTAGGCGGCTGTGTCATTGGCAAAGGTGGTTTTCTCCACATACCAGCCCTCATCTGCATAGCTGGGCGTGATGTAGTAGTTGTACTCATCGCAGAGATACCCGGGCGCATAGGACAAGTAATAGGCATCGTAGGTCCAGGTGCCGTCCAGAGCCTTGCTCTTGGAGATGGTGCTGAATTGGTTCATGTATACCCAATCTGTATACTGCCCGTTGCGGGCTGCCAGCGCGGCAACCTGCCCGGTAGCTGCCTTGGTGCGGCTGTCCACCGTGGGATAGGTGCCGGAAACAGCAAGAGCGCCCTCACGCAGCGGAATGACCGTGCCGGTGGAGCGCTCTACAACATAATATTTACCGAGGTACAGGTTGGAGAAGGTCAGCCAGCCGTCCTCTATTTTGGCACTGGCTACGAGATTGTCCTTTTTCAGCACGGGCAGGTAATCGCTGATCCACTGACCGCTGTTGTCACGAATCGTAGTGTGCCAGATGGGATTGCCATTGGCATCTACGATTTTGGAATAGTCCACGACGCCGGTCACACCATCAGGGTGAGTAATATCCTCGGCGGCGTACAGGTCGTACACTGCGCCGTCCAGCACGGCATTGCCGTGAGCAGCGTCGCCGGTCACATACCGCTGTGCATCCAGATCAACTTTGGAAATGCTGATTTCGCCCAGCGTGCGGTCATTCTTCATGATGCCGTCCGCAGCCGTGGTGGTGTAGCCGTCCTCATTGGCAGCCTTGCCGCTGGCATCGGTGGTATAGCTCCGGGAGGCATCCTTGGGGGAGTCGTAGATGGTGACGGTGGTTTCTACGCCGCCGCTGGTCACCAGCTTTGTACCGCCCTTATCGCCAGTGGCAATGTCGGCGTTATAGTCACCATTGCCCAGCCACAGGACGGAATTGTTGTTGTCAGCGGTAATTTTCACATAGTAGGCGCGCTTGCCCAGCGGCGTGCCCGCCGTGCCGGGATGGTCAACGTCTGTCCAGTCGCCGAAATACCCCGCGGGGGCCTTCGTCTCCACAAGGATGAACCTGCCCTCATTGCGCTGCGTGTAGTACAGTGTATGGCGCATCGTGTCGTTTGTGGCGTAGGCGGCGTTGTTGATGACGGCATAGGTGCCGTCACCCTGGCGCTGAACGCTGTAGGTGTTGTAGCCGCCCGTAGGCTGGTATTTGCCGGTCACGACGTCCCACTGGTAGATTTCATACCGGGCATCGCCTGCAATCTGGCTGCCGGTCTCGCTGTCGGTCTTTTTGATGTTGATCTGCAGCGACCATTCGGTGTTGCGCATCTCGTAGGCATTGTTGGAGTTGGCCGGCACTGTAATGGTCTGGTGACTGCCGTTGCTGCCCCAGTAGGATTCAAAACCGTAGGGAATGGTGACTTCGTCATAACGGAACTGTAAAGATGCAAGCTGTGCCTGTGCGCTGGCAATAGCATTATTTACAGCGCTCTGTGCTTCTGCCTGAATGGCGGCAACCGCAGAATCTCGCTCGCTGTTGGCGGCTGCGTCTGCAGCTTCTTTCGTAGTATAGGGGCCGACGCTGCCACTGCGGCCATCTACGGTCTTGGATACAGTGTAATGCACAGACCAGCTGGCAGATGCTGCACCGCCGTTATTCTGGTAATTGTCGTCGTTAGTGTGGCCGCCTGTAGTGACGGTCTGCACACCGGCAGGTGAAATGCTCCAGCTGCCGCCGTAAATCGTGCCGGATTTGGTGATAGGCTCGATTTCAATCGTGGCACCGTCCACCTTTTCCAGCGTTTTCAGCTGGATCTTATCTGTGGTGATACCATAGGTCAGATCAAAGGTGCCGCTGGCCGACTGTGCAGGGGCTTCCCAACTGGCATAATACTCCTGTACGACAGGCTTCGGCTCTTCCGTTTCCTCCTCACTGATTTCAGGGCCAATCAGGGCAACGGTCTGCCAGCCGCTGCGCGCAGGGGTATAAATGTAGGTGTAGTAGCCGCGGGGCTTTGCATAGGCAACAGCGCCGTCCAGCAGGGCCTGCGCGGATTCCAGATAGATTTTTGCAGCAGTGCTCTCGGGATAATTTTCAATCAGCCACAGCTGGGTATCATCATAAATCGTGCGGCAAAAATCCAAAAGAGAGATTCTTTCAGTATCTTCTGCAGAAAAAGCGACGGGCGTATCGGGCAGCAAGTCCATAGAAAGCTGGTCCAGACCGCCCCAGATGCGGTATTGGTTGCCATAGTGGTCACCGGGAATGCACTGATCCGCACTGACCAGTGAAGTGTTCGTATAAGTGTACGGCGGACAGCCTTTGGGCTGGCCGTTGGCACCGTGGGTGCAGCAGTAGGCTTCCTCGCCATTGAACCAGATCAGCCAGGTGCCGTTGACCTTCTCGACCTTGGTGATTTTACCGCTGGTAACGGCAGGCGTGGGACGCTCGGCGTAGGCGGCAATGTCTGTAGTTTCTGCGAACGGTGCGACTATGGTGCGGCTGCGGTCAATTACAACGTGTAGCGCTTTCGTCAGCGTACTGCCATCCGGGGCGGTGTAAACAAGCTGCGCGGAAAAGTCGGCATCTGCCTGTACATACACCCCCATAACCGCAGCAGACGTTTCGGCATACTCACTATGCACAAGACTGTTGCGTGTAGCTTCATCGGCGGGGACGCCGTAGAAGTCCAGCACCGTCACCTCGTTGGGAAGCACCACATCCAAATTACTGCCATCCGCAGGGTATTCCACCTGTGCCAGAATGGGCGCAACGGCATAGTCGGTGCCCTCCAGCAACGGAACCATCATCGTAAGGTCGTCGCTGTTCAGGACGTCCGCACTCAGGTAACTGTCTGTGTTTTCCTCCAACTGGTCATTCGGCCAGGCGGAAATGCCGATTTTTGTTTCACCCGTGGCAACCGGCAAGCCCTGGCTGCCCATATAGGAACCAGTCGGCACATCCGGTAAGTCTGTGTACAAAACAGCGCCGTCGAAGGTGTAGCCGGTGGATGTCTCCACCGGCGCATCCTCGTCGGCGCTTTGGGTAACCATAGAAGTTTCGCTGTCCTCGGGGGTATTTTTACCTGGGTCTGGACCGCTTTCATCAGTTTGCGGTGCATCCGGTGTGACGTTTTCGTTGTCCTGCACCACGATAGGCGTACCATCTGCATCGGGCAGCGGAGCCTCCGCAAACGCCCCAACCGGGAACATTGAGCAGCACATCATAGCTGCCATACACAAGGCCGCCACGCGCTGCTTGAGCTTGAATTTGTGATTCATTGAACATACTTCCTTTTGTTGTTGAATTTCATCTATATAAAAAAGTGCCTGCCGAACAAACAGCAGACACTTGAGAGTTTGATTTACCTGTAACGCTCAACCGACCTTTCCCTGAAAGAACTCCAAAAACTCCGGCAGTTCCTGGTCCGGCAGTTCGTTCATGACCTGCATAGCCAGGTACTCCGCGCGGCTCACCTTGGGGGCAAACTTGCGGGAGTATGTCTTACCGGTTCTCACGTAGCCCACATCGTGGATCAGGTCTTTTTCCGAAAGGCTTTTCAGGATGGTAAAGACAGAACGTGGCTTCCAGGTGCAGTTCTGGGTCGGGATCAAATCGGAAACGATCTGGCTGGCGATTGCAGGCTCCTTGGAATTCCAAAGGTAGGTCATGATCTGCATTTCGGATGTAGTCATCCGATACAGGGAGTTTTGCTTTTTCATATCCATTCTCCAATCACTGAAAGGTTACGGTCCAGTAAGTATACTGGCCTTCGGCTGTGCTGCAGAACCAGCAGCCCACACCCATGCTGGTGAAGCTGTGCTCCATAATATTGGCATAGTGGGCAGGGCTGCCCTGCCAGTAGGTGCAAACGCTGCTGGCCGAGCCAATCGGACCTGCGGCGCAGATCTCACTGCGGGTCGTCATGCCGCTGTGGTCGAACGGACCGCCCGCCACAAAGCTCTCACAGCGTGCATCGGCGGCAGCACTCAGGCCACTGTCCATCGTCAAAGGGGACAGACCAGCTGCTGCGCGTATAGCATTGATGTTTTCCTGCACAGCCCAGTAGGCACTGTCCGAGCTGTCGATGCTCCACCACTCCTCACTGCCCGCCGCCAGGTCAAAGGGGACAGCACCGTAGCTCATGCTGACCTGTGCAGGCTGACTCTCCGCGGCAACGGGTTCCGTAGTCGGCGCTTCGGTAGGCGCTGCAGTAGGCTCCGGTATGGGAATTTCAGTCGGTGCCGGTGTGGCAGTCGGTTCTGGAGTCTGTGTAGGCGCAGGTGCCGGGCTTTCCGTGGCAAGCGGCGCAGGTGTTTCAACGGCAGTTTCTTCAGTAGCAACGGTAAGTTCTACCAGCCTACTGCTTTCTGGCGTTTGCAAGGTGTTATCGGTCTGCTGTGCGCAGGCGCAGAGTAACACCGTAGCTAAAAGAATGGATAACAGACATTTTTTCATATTATAAATTTCTCCAATCAGTAGTATAAATCATACAGCCTACCAGCAAACTCGAGCAGCTTTCTGCCCAGCCAGAACAGCACCTGCGGCGCGCCGTAAGGGCTGAGCAGGAATGACACGATGGCGGATACTGCCGCCTCTTGGTAGCACTTATCGAATAGCGCCAACAGAGCAGCCAGACCGCCCAGTGCCGCCAAAAACCTGCCGCAAACTCTGCAGATAGCAAACAGCACGATTGCAATCAGGCCCAGTGCAAGAAGTACCAGAATGACAGGTACGAGACTAATGCGGATACCCCAGGTAAGGAACAGATTTTTACGTTGAACGGGCATAATGGCCACCTCCTACCTCTATGATACATGGTCTGCGAAATAATGCAAGGCTGTCGATTTCAGCGTTCCAGTTCGTTTTCCTCTCTAGGCGTTCGCACAGAATCGTCCTCGTTTACGACCTCGGCCTCACCCTCCAAAACCGGGGCATCATTGCCCACATTCAGCAGGGCATCCAGCTCGGCCAGGCGCGCGCTCTTGTCGTTAAGCTCTTGCTCCTGCAGAAAGGGCTGCTGCAGTTCTTCTTTGGCGCTGTCCAACTGGACGCGCAGCTGCTGTAGATTGTTGCGCAGACCGCTGACCTCCTGCGGCAGGGCAGCAACAACGTTTTGCAGGCGAACCATATTGCCGGCAGCGTCGCTGCCCAGCTCTGTGGTATGGGTGGCCTGCCCGACCAGATGTGCCACAAACACCTTGGAAAGCGGCACATAGGCAACCGTGACTTCAAAGCCCGCATAGTGCCCCACCAAAACATGATGGTCGGCCCGCACGGCAGCACCCACCAGCCCGAGCAGTGCCTTACCGGCATCCTCGCGCTTGTCGTAGGACGTGCCGTCCAGCTCAATGCTGAAAACCAGCTTGCCGTCCTTGTCATAGCTCTGACTGTCCTTGGCGGTCTGCATATCCTTCTCAAACGCCTGAATCCGGCATTCGGTGCCGCGGATCTCTCGCAGAAAGATGCCGGTCACGGCGTCCTCCAGTCGGTAGTGCTGGCTGTTGTAGGCGGCCTTCAGCGTGCGAAGCCGCGCAACTTGAATATCAAGGTCCATCTTTTCTTTGATCATCGGGTTTCCGGCAGCCAGCGCCTTTACCTCAGCGTAGGAGAGAGCAGCCTCGTCTAAATCCTCACAGCTTCGGGCAGGGGATTTCGACGTCATGATTTGCGAAATAAACTTCTGTTTGTTTTCGACCAACTGATAGCTGTAGGCGTCAAATGTGGCTTCGGTTATATAAATAAAGATAGAAACCTCTTTGTTCATGTTACCCTGCCGCACCATGCGTCCATTGCGCTGGGCAATATCGGCTGGCCGCCATGGGCAATCAAGGTGATGGAGTGCACACAGCCGCGTCTGTACGTTGGTGCCAGCGCCCATCTTCTGGGTGCTGCCCATCAGCACGCGAACCGCACCGCTGCGGACTTTGCCGAACAGCTCAGCCTTCTTAGCTTCCGTATCGGCATCATGGATGAACTGTACCTCCTCTTTGGGAATGCCGCGCGCCACCAGTTTGTCCCGTATATCGTTGTACACATCAAAGCCTTCCGCGCGGGGCGTGCTCAAATCGCAGAAGATCATCTGCGTGGAGCGCTGCGCCTTTGTCTTTTCCCAAATGGTAAAGACCCGCTCCACGCAGGCATTCGCCTTGCTGTCGGGGTCATCGGGCAGAAGAGGATTCATCAGCCGTTGGTCCAGCGCCAGCTTTCGGCCATCGTTCGTGATGCGCAGCATGTTATCCTCATTCGGGGCAACCAGGCGGTTACGCACCGCCTCGGCACGGTCACCCAGCGCCGCTACCATCTGACGCTGCAGCTCACTGGGCGGCAGCTTTACAATCGTAGGCTTGCCGCCCGTGATTTCGGGGACCGGCAGCTTCAGCATATCGGCGGTCTGAATGTCGGCACACTGCTTGAACATATTCATAAGCTCGGGCAGATTGTAAAACTTAGCAAACCGCGTTTTAGAACGGTAGCCGTTGCCCTCGGGGGCCAGCTCAATCGCGGTAACGCTCTCACCAAACGTGGACGCCCACGCATCAAAGTTCAGCAGCCCCTCCTGCTCCAAAAGCCCATATTGCAGATACCGCATCATGATGTACATCTCGGTCATCGAGTTTGAAATCGGTGTGCCGGTGGCAAACACAATGCCGTGCCCGCCGGTCAGCTCGTCCATGTACATGCACTTCATGTACATGTCGCTGGCCTTTTGGCTTTCGGTCTGGGAGATACCGGCCACGCGGGTCATCTTGGTAGTGACCATTGCGTTTTTGAAGTAGTGCGCCTCGTCCACCATCAGGCTGTCCACGCCCAGCTCCTCAAAGGTGATGACGTCATCCTTGCGGCTCTGGTCGTTGAGCTTGTCCAGCTTCCGTTGCAGCTGCTTTTTCATGCGCTCCATCTGCTTGATGGTAAAATTCTCGGCGCGCTGGGACTTCAGTGCAGCGGTCTGTGCCACTACATCGTCGATTTGCTTTTGCAGGTACATTTTCTGCCGTTCATCGGAAAGCGGTATCTTTTCAAATTGGCTGTGCCCGATCACGATGATGTCAAAATTGCCGGTAGCAATGCGGGCACAAAATTTTTTGCGATTGGCCTTTTCGAAATCCGTTTTGCGCGCCACCAGAATTTCTGCGTTGGGGTAAAGCAACAGCGCCTCGGACGCCATCTGCTCGGTCAAATGGTTGGGCACTACGATCAGTGTTTTACTGCAAAGACCCAGGCGCTTCTTCTCCATAGCGCTGGCGACCATCTCGAACGTTTTCCCAGCCCCCACCTCGTGTGCCAGAAGTACGTTGTTGCCGTACAGCACGTGGGCAATGGCGTTGCGCTGATGGGGCCGCAGTGTGATTTCCGGGTTCATACCGGGGAAGCGCAGATTGCTGCCGTCATACTCCCGCGGGCGGATGCAGTTGAATTTGCTGTTGTACAGGCTTACCAGCGCTTGCCGCCGCTGCGGCTCCTTGAAAATCCATTCTTCAAACTTGTCTTTTATCAAGCATTGCTTTGCGTAGGCAGCCTCGGTGGCGGCGTGGTTCAGCACGCTTTTTTTGTTTCCCTCTGCGTCGGTAACTGTATCAAACACCTGCACAGGCCGCAGGTTCAGCGCGGCCTCTGTGATTTCATAGGCATTCTTGCGGTTCGTACCGTAGGTGACAGTTGCCTTGATGCTGCCGTTGCCGTAGCGCTTGTTCGTGATGTTCCATTCACCGGTAAACGGAGCAAACAGTACCTTCACGGAGAGCCGTGTAGACAACGGCGGCTCCAACAGCTCCATGAGAAAATCCTGAATGTATTCAGATGGTATCCATGTGGCACCCAGCCGCACAGCAATTTCGCTGGCGTCGAGGTCCTTCGGCTGTACCTGCTCCAGCGCCTTCACATTGACCTGATAGTCCGGGTCGGACGCTGCGGCCAGCCGGGCAACAGCCAGCTTTTGCCGCACATTGCCGGAAAGATATTCGTCAGCCGGCAGATAAACCGGCTCGGTCTGCTCCGGGTCGTGGAAGATAACGCCGGTCAAATCGCGAATGATTTCGTCATGAGATTTTCCCGTGACCTGTGCCATGTAGGCAAGGTCCACATGGGCCTTCTCCGTCAGGCTCAGCACCAGCGCTTCATCGGCGGTGTCCACATGGTCCACCACCTGGGCCGGGCGGATGGTCCGCTTCGTGAACATATCCGTCTTGCCTTTGTAATGCCCTTCGCTGTCGATGTCCTCCAGCGAGCAGAGCAGGAAATACCCGGAATCCTCACGAAACGCCGAAGCCGTGCCGCGGCTGTTGATTAGCCCATACGTATCGTGGTAGGAATCATACTGGGCGGTCAGCTGCGCTTGCAAAGCGGCAATCGTTTCATCGGGCAGATTGTCCAGCTGTGCCCGAATCAGCTCCCGGCAGGTATCCCGCAGAGGAACCAGCGCCTTGATGCGGGCTAACGCGGAGGTGCTGGCCTTCACGGCGCGCATTTTGGAATTTTCACGGTAATAAACTGTGTCGGCTTTAACAACATAGCTAAAATTTCGCGTGCCGGGGTCAGCGTCGAGCGTGTCGCTTTCCTCCTGCGCGTCCTCCCGGTCATCTGCCAGCGTGTACTCGGCCTGTAAATTGGCAAGGGCCGCGTCAAGCTGAACTTCCAGTGATGTTCCATTTTCCAGCGGTGCGCAGGTGGGGCGCTGCCCGTAGGGGCCGCTGACCAACTGCATCTCGCCGCAGATCATCTCGGGATGGTCGATGAAATACCGGTTCAGAGGAATACCGTCTGCAGTCTCGCCCACATGAATCCATGGTGCGTCCTGCTCCAAAACCCGCCCACGCTTTTGCAGGAACAGAATGTCCGAGGTAACGGTTGTACCTGCCTGTGCGGTAAAGGCATTATCGGGCAGCCGCACCGCGCCAATCAAATCACAGCGGGTAGCCAGATACCGGCGCACGCCTTCGGACTTTTTATCCATCGTGCCGGAGGTCGTTATCAATGCCATAATGCCGCCGACGCGGAGTTTATCTACGGTTTTGGCAAGAAAGTAATCGTGGATTTGAAAGTGCAGTTTGTCGTGCTGACGGTCCGTGACCTGATACTGCCCAAACGGCACATTGCCGATAGCCAAATCAAAGAAGCTGTCCGGCAGGTTGGCCTTTTCGTAGCCGCAGATTTGAATTTTGGCTTTCTGGTATAACTGCTGCGCGATGCGGCCCGATACACTGTCCAGCTCGACGCCGTAGAGCTTTGCATTGTTCGTATCAAAGCTGCCGCTGCGGTGCCCAAAGAATGCACCCACACCCATGCTGGGCTCCAGCACATTGCCGCCCACGCAGCCCATGCGTGTCAGCGCACGATACATGGCATGGATGACGGCAGGCGGCGTGTAGAACGCCGTCAGCGTGGATTCCTGCGCGGCGGCATATTCCTCCGGCGTCAGCAGATCCTTTAGCTGCTCATATTCGCTGTGCCAGCTGTCCTTATTAGGGTCAAAGGCATCGGCCAGACCGCCCCACCCGAGATACCCGGCCAGAACATCCTGCTCGGCCTCCGTAGCCGGTGTGCCGCGCTGTTCGATTTGCTTTAGTGTCCGAATTGCATTCAGATTGGCAGTAAACTTGGCCTTTGCCCCTGTGGGAACCTCCGGCTCATAGGGTGCAAGGTAGTTGGTTGGGGCTTGCGCGGCGGACTCGTCGGTAGGAAGGGCTTTTTCCTGCGGCTCGTGTTCTTCCACCTCGTCGAGGTCTATTTCCATGAGACTGTCAAAATCGAGATTAGAGAGCACCGCTTGGTTCAGATCATCGAGTGAGCCATACCGTTTCTGCGCGTAGAGAGTATCGTCCACCAGCTTGGTGACAGTGCAGTGCTCCAAGTCGGCATACACCTGAATGACGTGTTTCTCATCCTCGGTAGTGGTATAGCCCAAATCGATTCGTGTCAGGTCCGAAAAGTCCGGCTCGGTGATCTCAAATTCGTCCTTGAGATAATCCTCAATGTAGGAGAGCGCCTGTTCCGTCTGCGTTTGCACAAGGGCTTCATGCTGCTGCTCGGAGAGCATCATACCGCCGTTGCGCGGGTTAGCGTCCAACTGCCGCTGAAACTCCTCCCGGCTGATGGCGCGCCCAAACAAGGGTACTTCCTCGTCCCGCAGATGCACGTCAAACTGCCCGATGCGCTCCACGGTGAATCGGTGGTCATCCTCCAAGTAGACAACGCTGCCCTCGGCGCAAATCGGTCTGGTATCCGGTACGTTGCCGGGCTCATCGCGCACCGCACTGGCGGCCTCTTGCTGTTCGGCAGCCCATGCGGGATACTGCTCCAACTCCTGCGGTGTCAAAAAGCGCTGCATCTCGATCAGATAGGCAATGCGCTTGGCTGCGGCCCGCCATGGCAGCCTGCGCTCAAAGCGGCCTTCCGCATTTGTCAAAATCAGCTTCAGTCCGGCAGAGCCGTGGTCCACCCAGCCTTGAGCACCGCTTTGGTAATCCCATGACCGACCACCACTGCCGTATTCCTTCTTCAAAAAAGCGGCGTGGTCGTCCTGCGTGGTGGTGAATTGCTGATAAATACGGAATTTGCTGTTCTCAAAATTGCTGCCCACTGCCAGAGCCAGGTTGACTTCCTCGTCTGTGATAACGCTGCCGTCATCCATCTGCGGGGCATTGTACTCTGCAACGGGCAGGGCAGAGCGAATGACGGTTTCCTGCTTTTCCGGGGTGAGAAAATCATCCTTTTCCAACCCGTCATTTTCCGCACTTGGCGGCGAACCGTCAGGCAGTTCAAAGGAAAGCTGTTCCTCTACCTGCGGCAGTTTCTTCGGGTCGATTGCCGCAATCAGCTCATGCTGTTCAATCAAGTCGTTCAGCGCATTGGCCACGGCGCGCCACGACAGCAGCGTTTCCGCGCTGCGGGTCAGATACGCGCCCTGCCAGACAAGCAGACCGTTGTCCTGCCTGTGGAAGCCCACGCGGGTATCATCGGCCAGCAAAAGCTCTGTAAAAATATCCTTGTAGCTTTCCCGCACAAAGCACAGCCGGTCGATGAGCAGGGGATTCTTATTATAAAAGGTAAGATATTCGGCGTTGGATGCTCGGGAAGAAGTCTCCGCAACCAACAGCTGCGGCAGCAGCGTGGGCGGAAATTCGGACAAAGCAAAAGCGGAGGGCGATTGCTCGCTCTCCGCCTGTGCGGGGGATTCTGTCAGATTTCGTATAGCATCGGAAGGACTGCTTCCTCCGCCTGCTTCTTCAGGCTGTTGGTCAGCTGTGCCCAGCCCAGCGGGTTCGTCTTGCGGTCCGGCATCGGGGTGGTCTGCATCAGCTTGCGTAGAGTCTTGTCCACCATCTGCTGTGCTGTCCGTCCGATTCGACTGCAGCTCGTCAGCAGCGTGCCCTCCAGCATCAGCTGGTCGCAGAGCGTCGGCTCGTTCTGCTCCAGATATTCCAGGCGCAGCCTCGCGTAGCGGTTCAGATACGGGTTCGGCTGGTTCGGCAGGGAAAGGCTCGGAATCAGGTAGCCTTCGCGGTTCTTCGTGTACGTCATGAGTAACGGCCTCCTCTCGGCTGTTCAGTTGTGTTCGTGTGCTTTCATTATGAACTGGTTCGTGCGGTATTGCAATGCTATCACGGTTTAGTCGCAGCGCCTCGCGCCCAATTGCGTTCAGCATCGGTTCTGCGGCGGCCTGCAGATAGCCGCCCAAACACAGTGAAATCTGACAGGTATCGAACTGGCTGACGCTTTGAAATGCCGGGAAATCCTCGTCCCGCACCGGCAGCCCGATTCGCAGCCGTGCTATGTAGACAGCACTCTGCGTGACCAGTGCCTGCAAGAGCTGCATCTGTTCGTCAGGCTGCGCCCACTGCAGGGTACTGTCCGCCACATTGCGTTCCAGCATACGGCGGGCACGATCTGCATCGTTGGAGACGCCATCCTGTGCCAGCGCCGCCAGCCAGTCATCTGATTTACCTTGCAGAAGCAGCGGGCGCGTTGTGTCCGTGACTTCCCACGGCCCGCCGGTGTGCGTCTGGCTCAATAGTGTGGTATCGCCGATGGCAAAGACCGGCTTTGTCACCGCCATGCCCTGTCGGCGCTGCAGCACGGTGATGCTTCTGCTGCCGCGCATGACCAGCCGGTTTGCCTTCGTATTCCAGTATTCCATGCTGGCACAGGCTGCAGCGTCGGGCCGCTGGACGTGAATCAGCAGTTGGTTCAGATAGGTGGTGTGATAGTTGTGGGCGGCAGTGTACAAAAAGCTCTGCCACGCCTGCGGCGATGCTGTGACCCGCACGGCCTCCTGCCGGGCCAGCTGAAATATATCCTGCGGTTTCGGCATCTTGACACCTACCTTTCTAATTCATCTAAATTATGCTCCTGTCGCTCAACTTCCATATCATGAAGCTCGGGCAGCAGTCGGCTTACATCCTTAAAGCCAACTGCATCCACATACAGGGCTTCGGCTTTATCACCGCGCTCCATGACGATCAGATCACTGACGGACAAAGACGGCATATTGTTGGCGCAGGGGCGGTCATCATAATTGAAATCCCGGAAGCACTTGTCAGGTGTGTAGTCCCGGGGCATGTTGGCCACATAGGCACAGCGGTAATCGGTGGCCTTCAATTTGTTCTGGGCATAGTCATAATCCGCAAAGCGATATTCGCAGGTGTAATGTGGAATTTGATATATCAGCAGTCTGTCCAACTTGTCGCCCGGCTGCGAATGCTCCGGTTCAACATAACAGCCTCTTTTGAAGCACTGATTTGCATACTGCTGGATGTGGCAGAATCGACTACCTACGTAAAAGTGTGTGTCGTCAACTGTCTGCACATCTTTCACAAGCCGTGAACCGTCCGCGTAATTCTCAATGATACGCTGGCCGTTGCGCACCTGAAACAGCTGCTGCCCATCTCGGTTCAGAAAACGAGAAAATCGAAGTGCGCTGCAAAGCTCCGGTGCATTGGCCCACTCGGTTATGTGGATGTCTTTACCAACATGTACCTTTGTGTGACCATTTTCTTCTGTGTAGTAGTGAGGCCGGATACGATCTACGCCAACTGCCGTCACAAGCTGCTTTGCCATTTCAATGAGCTTCTTGTCATTGCGATCTGCAAAGGGGCCGCGGTAATCATCACACAAGTAGTTGATACCGTTCCGTACCTGCATGATGGTTACTGCACCATCCGGGTCACGGCGGTCAATTCCAACAGTCAGGCGCGGGTAGGGAAGATTGGTGCGCTCGTTCCAAGTGTACTCGTTGTTGTAGGGCATTTCTCTCAACTGCTGGTAGCGCTTCATCAAATCAGCAATATTTGAAAAGAACTCCGTTGGAGCTTGTTCTTCAAACTGTTGCGGAAAGACGTGCGACATGAAATCGGGAATCAGGTAATATCTGTACTCTGCCATTTCAACGCTCCAGACTGGTTTGTTTTTCCGGCATAAGATGGCGGGAGTTTCGTTCCAGAAGCTGCATGATGATTCCTAGCATCTGTTCTTGTGTGTAGCCGGAGGGAAAGTAGCGGGCAATTTTGCTGATGCTGATGGTCAGCGTAGGGTCACGAGGCGGTACACTTGACTTTTTGGTTTCCATGATTTCCAGCAGCTTGCCGTGATTCAGCGCGCCGTCCTTGCTGGCGGCCTTGAGCTTCTGTGCCTGCGATAACGACGGTGAGCAGGACTGAGATTCAATGTAATCGAGGAAATCATTCTGCTCGGAGGGGGAAAGGTAAGAAAGCTCAACGGCGGGGTTGAACTTCAGGCTGCCGTCGTCCACTTTCTTTTGCAGGTCGGGGACGAGGCTATTTAAGCGAATATACCGTCTAACTTGCATACGACTATCTCCAGCTTCTTTACCCACGATGTCAGCGCTTTCCAACTTCCGCCCAACTTGGGCGGAAGTTAAATCTTGTCGTGCGCCCTGACGGCTGATGGCTTCCAGCTTCATCGCATACGCCCTGGCCTTCTCCATCGGACTAATATGCTCCCGCTGAATATTGGAATCGACCATGTCAATAATCGCCTGGTCGTCATCAATATCCCGCACCTGCACCTTGACCCTATCCAGCCCGGCCCGCTGTGCTGCATGAAACCGCCTGTGCCCACTGATGATCTCATACCCGCCCTCGGTGCGGCGTCGCACGGTCAGGTTGGTAAGGACACCGTTCTCCCGGATGCTGTCCACCAGCTTCTGCATATCCTCATCGTCACGCACCTCAAACGGATGCCCAACGAACGGATGCAGCTCGGAAAGCGGCACCTCTGTGACCAAATCCCCGCTTTCCCGCTGTCTGTCGGCTTCTGAGGAAAACATATCATCGATTGAGGGCATCTTCATCGCGTTCAAAAACTTGTTCTTCGCGGCCATAGCCGGATACCTCCTTCGCAAATTCAATATAGGCCTTTGCACTATTGCTTTTCGGGTCGTACAGAATCGTCGGCTCTGCATTGGCCTGGCTCTCCTGTACCTTCACGTTTCTGGGAATCTCCGTTGTGAAAACGTGAATCTTATTGCCGTAGGTGCTGCGAACCTGCCCGCAGTAGTGGTCGGAAACGTTCGTGTGCTCGGTCATCGTCAGAAGGATGCCCTTCACCCGCAGTCCGGGGTTGATCTTACGCTGCACATTCGCAATAGAGGACGTCAGCTGCGACATGCCCACAACGGAGAATGGCTGCGCCTGCATCGGGATAATAATTTCATTGGCGGCGGCCAGCGCATTGGTCAGCAGCAGGCCAACAGAGGGGGAGCAGTCGATCAAACAGTAGTCGTACTGATTGTTGTACTGCTCCAGGCAGGATTTCAGAAGCACCTCGCGGCACATCATCGTGCCCATGGCCAGCTCAAAGCCCGCCAGCCGCAGATTGGACGGGATAAAATCCACCCGTGCGGCAGCCTCCTTGCGTCCGGTCTGGTAGACACACTCCCGATTTCCTATCGGCTTTTCGCAGGAGGTCTTCATCAGCAGCTCCGTAATGGTTTGGTCAAGGTCCTTTTCTGGTGGGATACCGCAGTAGCAGGAAAGATTGCCCTGCGGGTCAAAGTCCACCATCAGGACGCGGTAGCCCTGCTGGGTCAGGGCAATGCCGAGATTATACGTTGTGGTCGTTTTCCCCGTGCCGCCCTTCTGGTTTGCGATTGCGATTGTTTTCATCTTGTTTCCTCCAAAATATCATCCATGCTGATGCAGTGCGCGCGGTATTCCTGCATGTATTGCACCAGCGTGTCGTTGTAATCCTTGCCCACCGGCGGCGGGCGGTCCTCCACGGCTTTGCCGCTGCCCGCAAGGTGCGCAATAATATCCTGCGTTCGGGTCCGCCCTGCGTTGTCATTGTCCAGACAGAGGACGATTTTGCGGACAGCCGGGAAATACTTCAAAAACGCATCCAATGCCGCATAGTCCGTGCCGCCCAGTGCCAGATAGTGGACGCTTCGCCACGGCCCCGTGTGCTGCATGAGCTTGAGAGACGCACCGGACATGGCATCAATGGGCGCTTCGTAGACCTCAACCGTGTCGGCCTTAGCGCTGGCCTGTATGTAGAACGGGTAAATCTTCTTGCTTCCGGGAATATCACGCCGGAATTGCAGCTGCGTACAGCCGCGCAGGCTGCCGCCTTTCGCAACACCCTCACCGTCGCGCCCGACAAATACGCAGTTCGGGTGATTTTTGAAGCTCGTCTGGTACAAAATGCTCTCCTTGCGGCAGAACGCCAGTACATTGGGGTGGATACAGCGCCCGCGTAGATACGCCATAGCTGCATAGCTGTTCGAGTCTTGCTTGGGCAGCTTGAAATCGCGCGGTGTTTCCGGTTCAGCGCGTGGCTGCGGCAGGCTTACAGGTTGGGAAGAATGAACGACGCCGCCTTGGATGCGGTTGATCTCCCGCACAGCCTCAACATAGGGAACCTTCTCGACGTCAATCAGATACTTCAGCGCCGTGCGCCCGCGCAGGCCAATGCAGTGCCAGCACCATAGGCTGTCCTTGCTGATGGTCAGCGAACTGTGTACCTTGTGGCGGTATTCCTTGCCCACGAGCTTCAGGTTGCTAGGCTCAACGAGTTTGAAGTAGGTCAGCAGGTCCAGCTCCTTCGCCTGTGCGATTTCTTCTTTCGTCACCCCGGCCATACTCTACACCCCGTATTCTGTTTTCCAATCTGTTTTCTGTATCGTTATAATCAGTCTAATTACTATCAGTCTTATTTGCGTGTGATAATCACATCTCCAGAAGTGTGAAAATCACACTTCAAGAAATGTGATTTTCACATTTCTTGATTTATGACGAAACAGCAAAGTTTTTCACATAAATCAAGCTGGGCTTTCCCAGCCCCTGGCGCTTGCGCTCAATCAGACCTGCATCCTTTTCCAGCTCGAGCATCAGGCGGCAAGCCTTCTGGTTTGCACAGCTCAGGGCCTCCATGATTTCCTCGGTGGTGAAGATGATGTAGACCCTGCTCTGTTCATCCAGCCAGTGATTCTTGACCGACAGGCTCATGCGGTCCAGCAGGATACCGTACAGGACCTTTGCATCGGTGGACAGCGGTTTGAACTGCGGGTCGGTGAACAGCACCTTGGGAATGCGATAGAACGAGAACTGCTCGGCCTGACTGCCGTAAAAGTAGTCAAATTGCATGGTTGCTTCTCCAAAAAGCGCGCACTCGAATAAGCCTGACAGAACGCCGTGCTTTTGGCATCCTAACCGGGCCTTATAAATAAGGTTGTGTGTGGCATTTTACCGTTCCAGTTCCTGCTGGTTCTGGGTATGCTCGTGGGCATGACCCCAGGTTTTCAGCAGAGAGAAAATAGTGTTCTGCATCTGCTCGGGCGTATAGCCGGGAGGGAAGAACCGCTGCACGTCAGATTGATTCAAGAAAAACTTCTGCCGTTGATTGGGCTTCTGTTCGGTGAGCAGGGTATGCAGGTAGTGCTCTGTCAGTGTGCCGCTCTGGCTCATCTCCTTAAGGCGGCGCGACTGCACCAGAGAGGGCGTGGCCTCGCAAAGCTCCATCTCTACTTGCAGCCACCGTTGGTGCTCGGGCGCCATGTAGGAAATCTCTACCGCGGGGTTAAACGCCATCCGGGCTTCATCGACCATTTGCAGGATGGGGGAGATGAGATAGGTCAGGCGGATGTAACGCTTAATTTGATTGCGGCTTTCTCCAACTTGTTCAGCCAAAACCTCACTGCTCAGCTTCGGCCCAAGTTGGGCCGAAGTTGCTCGGCCTTGGTGCTTCATTGCATCCATACGCATCTTATACGCAAACGCCTTCTCACTCGGTAGTACATGCTCGCGCTGAATATTGCTGTTCACCATTAAAATGGTAGCTTCATCATCCGTCAGCTCCTGCACGCGGACTGGCACCTTCTCAATACCCAGTTCCCGGCAGGCCTCGCAGCGGCGGTGTCCGCTGATGATCTCATAGCCGCCCTCGGGCCTGCTGCGCACGATCAGCGGAACAATAACACCGCTTTCCCGGATGCTGTCCACCAGCTCGTTCATCTCCATATCCTTGCGGACATGGAACGGATGGTTGGCAAAGGTATGCAGCAGCGCAGGGGAGACGTTCAATTCCAGGCTATTCGGCATGATTTATCCCTTCTTTCCTTCCTTAATCAGTCATAAAGCAAAATATATTTATAAAATTCGTACATTTCTATTGACATTCTCGGTGCAGTCGGTTATAATAATCAAGCTGATTCGAGACAGCCCGGTTGACCGGGTGTAGCGCAGTTTGGTAGCGCGCTTGAATGGGGTTCAAG
>ENA-OPDA01000310-OPDA01000310.1-human-gut-metagenome-genome-assembly--contig:-NODE-310-length-36494-cov-7.301133_pt1 | contig 36494 bp, 39 predicted proteins | sample MGYA00241253_ERZ501486 | MGnify/ENA primary metagenome ERZ501486 (study PRJEB25962, sample SAMEA2042510) | human gut metagenome | biome: human gut; feature: human-associated habitat; material: faeces... | reverse complement strand
CATTTATAGTATCTAGCGCCGATACTGTAGTAAAATGCTGGCATCTATCATCTATCATTATGGCAAATTTTGTGATGATTTTAAATCCACCCTGAAACTAGGCGCTTACTCTTAAACTAAATTTTTTAATCATTTGATAAAGTAAATGCTTGCCCTCTCACAGTGTTCATTCGGATTCCGCTTCGCTTCATCTTCATGTTCGGCTGTCGCCGAATAAATAGAAAAAGAAAGATAGACTCTCACAAGCAAGCTTGCATCGTCTATCTTTCTTTTTTATTTACACTGCTCGTAGCTTATTCAAACTCTTGGACGGAGAGATTTATCTGGCTGTTTCTCGGTACACATTTGTGCATTTTATTCTTCATATTCATCTTATTTTGCATTTTTGTGTACCTCATCTAAAATTTTTAGAGCCAAAATGGAGCCATTCTTTACTACCGTCCACATATAGAATAGCACCTAAAATTTTGATTAACCAATCCTGATCTTACAAAAGAACTTACCTCTTTCTCAACATACTCTGAAGATACATCCAAGTTATACTGACGTAACTCAACAACTAATTGCCTAACCGTAAATCTATATGATGAATCCTTAGAAAATAGATGGTTATAAATAATAAAATCTACATCCTTCTTTGAATCCTTTACTAATACTTTGCACATAGTCATTCCTCCATTTGATTTATTTGTTCGTTTAACTCTGTAACAATTTGTTCTTTAAGTTTATTCCCAAGTTCAACTCCAATGCTGTGTAAAAAAATGTCCCTTTTTTCTTTTATTATATTCTCTCCATTTTCAAGCATGATATAAATATAAAAAACTGGAAGATAATCCGAATCAAGCCTTAAAATATCTGAAATACCACTTATTTCATCTAAGGTACACACATTACCATTATAGTCATAAAAATAGATAGGACTATCAAGACCTATAGAAATGTTTTTAAATACAGTTATAGTATCATAGCATTTTATGTTTGTAAAAATTTTGTGTGTTTCTGTTGTAACCACTCTTTTGACAAAATCTTCAAAAGAGCCTATCTTAATCGCTTTACATCTTCTTGAAATAAATGATAGAACAAATCCTTTAGACGTTTTTGATATATTACTTAGTATTTCATCTATAAAATCTAATGTGCCTTTTATATCAACTATTGTTCCTTTTGTTAAAGCATCCTTCTCCAGTTTATTAGATAATTGATTGATTTTCACAACCAATTCATCAATTTCACCTTTACCATCTAATAAAACTTTTTTTACTTCGTCATCTATTATTTTAAAATTTTCACCACGTTTTATTAATGAGTAATAACACTTAGTATTTCGTAAAAGTTCTGATAATCTTTGTTTTAAAATATACTCATCTGTATTTGATTTTATATCTTTATTCCTATAATACTCTGTATAATATATCTGTTTTAAAACCGTCATTAACCAAGAGTCATTCCACTGAGATAATGCATTTGCCTTCTCTGCCGTCGTTGACTCCCCTAATGGAAACCATAATCCAGAAATATCAAATGGAATCAGAATTTTATTATTATCATTTTTATTTGTCTGTGTATTTAAATATTTTTTTACCAAATCTTTTACAGAGTATTCCAACAAATAATCTGTTTTTATTACCCTATGATGATATATAATATTTTTATAAATATTATATCTTCGTTTAACAAAATCCTCCACAGAATTGACTGCTTTCAATGGAACACAAAAAAAGATATCCTTATCATCAACAATAAGCTGCATATCATTGATTATTCTATTATAATCTATTTTCCCTGAATCCATTCCAGAGTTTAATGAATCCCTTGTTACATAATCAAGTCTATCTCCATCTAAACTGCTATCTATAATCCTATGCAAATTATTGAATGGTGGAATCTCACCAAATATTTTAATTACACTTTCATAGACCAAGATTTCATATAAATTTTCATTGTATGTTTCATCTTCATCATTAATATTAGGAATAATTCCTCTTAATATGCTTGCACTGATTTCATCCCCCATTTGTTCATGCAGCTTCTTATTATCTTCAAAATATTTAGACATTGTATTTGAAAAAACTGCCCATCTACTTTTACTACTATTATTATTTAAATTTTCTCCCTCTTTATATACTGCTTTCAAGGCATATTCAACAATATGGCTAAAAGGTGGATGTCCTATATCATGTAACAATGCAGCAACTCTAATTGCCTGAATTAACAATAAATGTATAATATCATATTCAGGCTTTACATTATGTGGTATCAAAGAATGTCGAAATTTATCTAGTTCTAAACTTGGCATATTATCAGGCGTAATTCCACCTAACTTTTGTTCACAAAATTCATGCTGTTTTGCAATTTCATCTATTATCTTTTTATATTCATCATTAAAAATATTATAAAATGCATCTAAATTTTCTGATGTTGCATTTAAAACTGATGAAAAAAACATATCTGAACATAATTTCATTGTGCCAATTGAATGTTCAAATCTCTTCGTTCTATTTGTTGGGAAAGTTAAATAAACCGTTGAGTTTTGATACACATCATGCAAACGATTAAATCCTACACTCGAAATAATTCTTTTTTCATATTCTGATAATGGTATCAATCCATGAATAGAATCATTTAGATAAATTCCTTTTTTCATCACATTACCTCCTTTACATTTTTTTAATTATACTCCCTATTTTAATCAAAATCCATATATTTTCTAATAAAGATTTATCATCTCCGCTGTAGCCCGGTTATACCCCTTCTTCAGATACCCCTGCACAATCGTCCCGAACATCCCCTTAACCATATCATCCTCAATATCACAATATGCCTGCATTTCCCCGGACAAAGCCATTGCCACATATTCTATTGGCTTGTTATCCAACAGCTTATGCAGCTTCGCCAATGACTGCTCTGTTGTCCTCAGAGCAGCCTCCACTCCTTCGCACTTTATCCGCAACATATTTCCATCTGTAAACCACACCTCAACATAGCCGTTATCCATGTTATAAGCACATTCTACGATATTATCCGTTCGATTATCTTTCATCTCATCAAATCCATCCTTCCCATTATCTTGTCCCATAAGACCTGTCATACCGCCTTATCTGTTGCTCTGCACACTCCTGTTCCTTAACCTTACGAATAATCGTATCAATCTGCTCTGCACCGGCATATCTCTTCACACGCTCCAGATCATCAGCCTTTTCCTGCAACAACTCTGTCCTATCACTCATATCCTTAATCTTGCCCTTGAAAAACTCCACATCATCTGACAATCTCTTCTTTTCCTTCCTTAGCTGTAATACTTCCTCTTTCAGCCTTACACACTGGATTGTCAGATTCTTTATCAACGACTTCAGCTTATTCACAAATGGTATAACCACCTTATCCCGAAATGACTTAGCACTTGCAAACGCTCCTGGTTCCGGCAACTGCCATTCCGGTGCTTCATCATACTTCCTTACATCACGCTGCAATAACTGCTCCGACTGCACCATCTGCTCTATATGGCTCTTAAGCTCATTCTGTTGCTTTTCAAGTTGAACATTATTCTGTTGCAAATCATTGTATTCCTGTCTTAATACCTGATTATCAGATTTCAATGAATCATTCCTTTGCTCCAGAGTGTGATTGTCAGCAGATAACTGATCATTCACATTCTCCAATTTACTATTCATATATTGTAAATCTTCATGCCTTTGTTCCAGTTCTTCATTATCGGTCTGCAACTGTAGCTGCTTTTGCTTCAAATCATGATTATCCATATGAAGTCTATCTTTGCGACTCTCAAGCCTTGCATTTTCCATCCTCAAATCTTGATTACTTGCAAGCAGTACTTCCTTCTCCTGTTGTGCCACAGCCCCTTCTTCTTTTGCCCTTTGCGTAGCCTCCTCTGCCAGTTCTTTTTCAGCTGTAGCATTCTTTAATTCCTGTTTCTTCACAGAAACTTCTTCACCAAGCTGTGCAACCACCGAAGATATTTCCTGCTTCTGGCTATCCAGTTCAGCCACTTCCTTTGCTCGCTCTTTCTTTTCAAATTCGAGCACTGACAAATGCTTCTCATGTGTTCCCTTTTGCAGCCATTCCACACCATATCGTTCCATGACTGTAGCAAGCTCCTGTTTCTCTGATGCAATCCATTGATTTAATTCTGTTGCATCCCTTGTACCACCAGCAAATCCTTCTGCTGCCAGTGCAGATTTTAATGATACCCTTGTATCAAGACCTCGCTTACTTCCTGTAATATATGGTACAAAATCAATATGCAGATGCGGTGTTTCTTCATCCATATGCAAATGTGCCGAGAATACATACAAGTACGGATTTCTGGCTTAGAATTCATCCATAAATTCCGTTAAAATCCTTTTTGCCAACAATCCATCTTCACTTTTGGCATTCATATCATCTTTATTTCCAATCTGAAATATCACTTCATGAAATAACTTTTCCTGCTTGCCCCTCCTGATTTTTTCATAATAATTATCAATCATGCGATCTTTCCGTTTCTGTTTTGCATTATATCGTTCCAGTGCTTCATCAAACAACTTATGATAAACCTGCTTAATATCTTCTTGGCAAAATTCTATATTATCAGCACTTCTGTTTTTATCTACATTCTTAGCTGTAAATGCTCTGGTATTATGGTTCACAGAACCTTTTCCGATCATTGCACTTATCATTCTCTCCATAGGCAATCTTCCCCTTTCTTTTATCTGTCATATTAGCGCCGAATACGGCGCAGGCTTTGTTACTTTCGTCGAAAGTAACGCAAAAGCACTTTTGACAGCTGTCGCCATCAAAAATGCAACCTGACAAGTCAGGTTTTGCGCCCTGCCGGGAGCTTTTCTGCCTGCGGCAGTCAGTGTACACAAGCCTCCACTGTGTCAAGCACACCACATTTTCCTTATCGATTCTAACGGAAGCGTGACACGCAGCCGTTATATATGTTTAAGAAAAAACTACCACCGGAAGCTCTCCGGCACACCTCGTCTATCCAAATATTCCTTTCGAGCCTTTTCCTTTTCTTCTTCCGTTGGTGCAGTCTTATATTTTGTATATAATTCTCTCATTACCATTGCATCCAGTTTCTTCTCTAGTCCCTGTTTTATCTGAGGCAACATTTCCTCCTGTTCCAACATAAAATATCTCATTATCGCAACGAAAAGTTCTTCTGAAATCTGTACATTTTTCATATCAATCCACCATTCCTTTCCTAATTCATTCAAGACCACAACACTGCAAAGTCTATATGCTTTGCAACCTTGCAAAGTTTATCTCCGCAATTTCTATATAGCCTGCAATGTTGCGTTCTTACCCTACCTCTGTTTTACTGTATCCAATTCCCAATACCACGAGTTATTGATTTTCTTTGCCCGGATGCCCAATTCTTTCTTTGCATTTTCCAATGTTCTCTTTGAAATGCCCTGTTCATCAGCCATTTCAAAAACTTCATTACTCTGCACCATATTAGTTGTTTCTGCCAATTCACGAAGCATTTGCTTTGCCTGTTCCAGCTTATTTGCCTTTGGTGCAATACCGCCAAGTACTTCATCTGCGGTAATCTCATAATCTCCCAACCAATGAAACCCTGTTTCTGATAACATAAATGCCTTCGGATGTCCAAATGCCGCAAGATTATTCTTTATCTGAACAACTGCTCTTGTATTAGGTTCTCCCTCTATTCTGCCGACCAGAAGCACACTCCTCGCCACAGCAAAGAAGTCAATGGAACCCATGCCCCTGTATGCAGCTTTATTACCAGATGCCTTATTCATATGACCTATAAGAAGAATTGCACACTGGTATTTCTCTGCTAATGTTCCCAGCTTCTTCGTCATATCTCTTGCCTCATTTGCCCGGTTCATATCCATGCCACCACCGAGATACGCCTGTATCGGGTCTAATATCAATACTTTTGCCCCTGTCTTAGCAAGTGCCTCTTCCAGTCTTTCATCTGCCATAGATAAAGATTTATCACTTTCATCAATAACCAGTATCTTTTCACAGTCCGCCCCGGCAATTTCAAGCCTCGGCTTTACTGTATCTGCCAGTCCATCCTCTGCTGTCTGATAAATGACATTTACCGGCTCCTGCACATCCATATCACTGTCGAGACATTCTCCCTTTGACAGCTTTGCTGCTATGTTTAACACCAATGTGGTCTTTCCATCACCCGGATCTCCCTGAATAATTGTCAGCTTCCCATATGGTATAAACGGATACCACAGCCATTTCACTTCCTGCGACTCAACCTCCGACATCCGTATCATCTTTAATTCTGTCTTCTGTTCCTCCATAAAAGTCCTCCATTTTCCAATCTTTTATTTGCTCCTAAGAAGAACCTCTGCTATACTCTAGTTGTATTTACAAGTGTAACAGAGGTTTTCTTTTGTTACAGCAAGTCCTAACAGTTGCCGCTGTCAGGACTTTTTTCTTTATCAATCTGTACTCCCTGCCAGAGATACTTGGCACCATCCAGCATTGCAATAATCGCCTGTAACATATCCATACAGTCATTTCGCATATCTTCCAATCCATCAGCAGTAAGTATTAGCTCCTGCTGTTCCAGTTGTTTTACCAGTTCTGAGAGATTCGTCTGCATATTCTGCAGTTCCTCTACAAGCTGGTAAATGACCTCTTTCTTTCCTACAACACATATTCTGTTATAAATGCAGGAACGTACAAAATAATCTTTCTTCTGCATACCGCTTGCAAGTATCTTGGCTTCAATCATTTCCCGCTCTCTGTCTGATACTCGAAAGCTGATTGTTGGATGTTTGTGTACTCCGCTCATAACTCGTCCTCCTCATTCTCCAGTTCTAGTCTATCTGCCAGTTCTGCCTGCTTATTAGGGTATAAATGTGAATAAGTATTTAATGTTGTTTCTATCTTTTCATGTCCCAACCGCTCCGCTATTGCCAATGGCTGAAATCCAAGTTCCACCAGAAGTGATGCGTGGCTGTGACGCAGATCATGAATACGGATTCTCTTAACTCCTGTTTCCTTTATGCCTCGTACAATCTCATGCTCCATATAAGATTTTATAAACCGAAACATTCTTTCATTTGACATAATTCCATATAAATGACTGCAATATTCTTTTAGTTCTTCTGCCAGAAAAGGTGGAATAGTAATCTTACGATTGCTCTTTGGTGTCTTAGGTGATGTAATTACATCCTTTCCATCCAATCTCTGATATGATTTAGAAATGCTTATAATTCGTTTTTCCAAATCAATATCTTCATAGGTGAGTGCCAGCAATTCTCCTATACGCATTCCTGTCCAATACAAAAGCATAAATGCCATTCTCGCCTCTGGTTTCTTATCCATAGACGGAAGAAACTGCTTAAACTCCTGTTTTGTCCAAAACTCCATATCATCAGCCTTGCTTTTCCCGATACTTCCTGCTTTCCTGCATGGATTATCTTTCAAGTCATAATATCTGACCGCATAATTGAATAGTGCTGCCAACTGGTTATTAATACTTTTAAGATAAGTTGGTGCGTACCCCTGCTTAATCAATTCATTCTGCCAAGCCCTGATATCTGAAGTCTTAATCTCACACATCTTTTTCTTTTTGAAATAAGGTGTAACTTTCAAATCAAACACATATCTTTTATTCTTGATTGTACTTTCTCTAAGCCGGTTCTCCACATCAGCGAAATAGATTTCAACAAAATTCTCAAAGTTAATATCCAAATCTTTTCTCTGCTGTTGCCGGAAGTTACGCTCCCACTCCTCTGCTTCTGCTTTTGTCTTAAAGCCCCTTTTGTTCTTTTTATGGCGTATACCCTGCCAGTCCTCATAATAGAACTGGCTACGCCATGTTTTGCCGTCTCTTGTAGCTGGCATATCATCATCTCCTCTCCATTAACCAACTGCCATACCATAAAACTTTTCTTCAAAATACTTTGTAGGTACCTTGCCTGAAATCACTCGATAGCCTTTTTCTTTCAATTCATTATTAAGACCACGAATGATTTTGTAAGCATATCCTCTTGATACTCCAAGAATCTGTGCAGCTTCATCTGCTGTTACATACATCTTCATCGTATTCTCCATATTGTGTTCTCCTTCCTGTTTATATTTTGGTACACTTTTGTGATCTTATTTATCCGTATTATATAGTACACATTTGTGTCTGTTAAGCAATTTAATCAATTTTTTATACACAAATGTGTCCCATTGTGATAGAATAGGGGTAACAAATCATAGAGGAGCATTTTTTATGACTACTGGAGAAAAGATTAAATACTTTCGCAATATGCGTGGAATATCACAGGAAACGCTTGGTCAGTTGTCCGGCATAAATTCCGCAACAATAAAGAAATATGAATATGGAATCCGTAATCCAAAACCTGACCAGCTTTTAAAGATTGCCAATGCGCTAGGCATCAGCATTAACATTTTCATGGATTTTGATATAGAAACAGTTTCTGATGTATTATCATTACTGTTTAAACTGGATGACCAGATTGATATGAAATTTGAGGCAGATAAGGACGATGAGGGCAATTTCAAGCCATCTACTGTTAAGCTGTCCTTTAAGAACAATCTCATCAATAAAAAACTCTGTACCTATATGAAAGCTCTGGAAATTCGTGAAAATATGATAAATGCTAAAGATGAATATTCAGAAGAAGAGTATGCTGACAGTTTGCAACATATCAATGAAAATATCGAAGAAATCAAGCAACATCTGCTTGATGACAATATGGTTGTCAAAAAATGTACTGACCGCCTTACTGTAAAAAATTATCCAAATTAGTGAAACCTCTTGAATTATCAGACATAAGATGATAATATTTAATTAAACAGAAAGCACCCACTCCAAAGGTGGATGCTCCGAGTTTAGGTTAATTAATGTCCTTAAGGACACCGCCTATCCTGTTGGCAGACAGGATAGGCATTTTTATTTTCGCTTGTTTCTCTTATCGAGAAAGGCAAGCAACGCTACAATCAAGCTACCAAAGGACATCAGCAATGCTAATATCCCAATGAAAATCGAAATGATCTCATAAGCCGTCATCGGCGCCACCTCCCTTCCTATGTATTCCGGTTGCCCGGTATCATAAATCTCGGGAGGCTACCACTACGCTCCGGTCGGCGCTAAACAAGCGTCCCCCGGACGCTTAACACCCTGTCATGGGTACTTTCCTTAAATGTTATCCTATCATAAGAACTAATGTTTCTGCAAGTATCGATGCTAATTCTTTCTGATTGATTATTTAAAAATCTTCTTTCTATGATAATTCAAATATTTTTTATTTTCCTCTGAAAGATTAATCTTCATTGTAGGCTGAACATTCATAAAGGTGCAATCCATCATACTTAATCTATCTGAAATAACTATCTGTCCATTATTCTCAAAAGTAATATAGCCCCCATCAAACAATGCATCATGATTTGGACATAATAAAAATCCATTTTGTGGGTCAAGTTTTTCACCCGGCTCACTTACAGCCCAAGGTTTTATATGACTTGCTATTAATAATGATGGGTTTTCAACCTTACATAGACAACATGTTTTATACTTTTTTAACAAACTATCTCTGAATACACTTTGATTTACTCTCGTTTTTACAATGGCAAGTCTTTCTTCTCCCCATAAATCAAGTTCATCAATTTCCTTTTCTATTTCTTCTATAATTTCTATATTTGTCTTTGCATTACTTGCAAGGGCATCGTTGACTTTATCAAATAGTTCTGCGCCGATTTCAGTATCCGTAGTATATCGTTTACCGCTTACAATACTTTTACTCCAATTTATCGGCTCATCTATCAACTTATCAAGAAAAAATACATTGTCAAGAATAATACAACCTATTTCAACTCCAACCTGCATATTATTCTTCTGTTGCATTCCTTTTAATGCTTCCTGCATTTTTTGCAACGACTCCCGACCATTACCTCTACCATATTTCTCCCATGCATCAGGAATACTTAGCTGCTCATAATATGCAAAATAACCACCACCTACGATTTCACCTTTTTCCCCAGTTGATTTTTTATTGTGAACCTTAAAGAGGAATAATTCTCCCGGTTTAATTGCTTTAAACTCTCTTGTGCCTGGTGTCCAAAAGTTCACTTGTTTACCAAGTTCTCCATTATTATAATCTTCTCTTAAAAGAGAATACCAACTAGTGTCCGTAATTCCCACATAGAATTGACTCATCTTTTTCCCTCTTCCATTTATCTATATTTTCTTCAAAACCGCATTAAGCCATTTTTCTGAATCTCATCTTGGTCTTGCACTCGAAATAATCTAGTACTCTAATTAATGTTTTGACTGTTTCAACCAGTTCTTTTTTATATGAAGTAATAAGACCGAAGTTCAAAGTGCATCAAATTTATCCAAGCATAAAATGTCCTGAAAGCTCCTACATCACCTTATGTTTTATGCTTTTCATAGGGATTAGAACCAAACTTGTATATCATCTATTCTTTCCGGTTATTTGCTCTCATTGGTGTCAGTTTCTTTGCAATCCAATAATTGAATTGTCCTTCGGATAATCTCGTATGCGCACTTTATCATGTATGCTCTGATATTATAACAATATGTTGCTAGCTCTATAGGAAAATATAAGATCATCTTTTTTATAAAATATACACTTAGCCGCCTCCAGTCATTACTTTGAAACACATATCAATTATACATTACTCTCCCCACAAATAGAGCCAAACTAGAGCCATTTGATAAAACAAATGCCGGAAACCCGCATAAATACAGGCTTTCGGCATTTCAATCCGTTATTCAAACTCAATCGTCCCAGGCGGCTTACTGGTAATATCATAGAAGCAGCGGTTTACCCCCTTCACTTCATTGATAATCCTGCTCATAACTCTCTGTAACACCTCGAACGGTATATTGGCAGCTTCCGCTGTCATGAAATCGACCGTATTGACCGCGCGCAGTGCAACCGCGTAATCGTACGTTCTCTCATCGCCCATGACACCCACGCTTCGCATATTGGTGAGCGCGGCAAAATACTGGTTTGGCATCCACTCCGGTGCCTCTCCATGCTCTTTGCGGTATTCCTCTACCGCAGCATCCACTTCCTCACGGTAAATGTAATCGGCATCCTGCACGATACGAACCTTCTCTGCAGTTACCTCACCGATAATACGGATACCAAGTCCCGGTCCCGGGAACGGCTGACGGAAGACAAGTTTCTCCGGGATGCCAAGCTCCAGACCCGCTTTGCGGACTTCATCTTTGAAGAGGTTGCGCAGCGGCTCGATGATTTCCTTGAAATCCACATAATCCGGGAGACCGCCGACGTTGTGGTGGGACTTGATCACTGCGGATTCTCCGCCAAGTCCGGACTCTACCACATCCGGGTAGATGGTTCCCTGTGCCAGGAAATCCACGGCTCCAATCTTCTTTGCCTCTTCCTCAAAGACACGGATAAATTCCTCTCCGATAATTTTACGTTTTTTCTCCGGTTCTGTCACACCGGCAAGTTTTCCATAATAACGCTCCTGCGCGTTGACACGGATAAAGTTCAGGTCAAACTGTCCGTTCGGTCCGAAGACCTCCTCAACCTCGTCTCCTTCGTTCTTTCGGAGCAGACCGTGATCGACGAATACACAGGTAAGCTGTTTTCCGATGGCGCGGGAAAGAAGTCCTGCTGCAACAGAAGAATCCACACCGCCGGATAATGCGAGCAGAACCTTTCCATCACCGACTTTTTCACGGATCTCTTTGATTGTATGCTCCACGAAAGAATCCATGCGCCAGGTGCCGGCACATCCACAGATATTTCTTACAAAGTTGTGAAGCATCCTGCTTCCCTCTACGGTATGCAGTACTTCCGGATGGAACTGGATTGCATAAAGTTTTTTCTCCGGGTTTTCATCTGCCGCTACCGGACAGTCAGCGGTATGTGCTACCACCTGAAATCCCGGTGCCGGCTTGGAAATATAATCAAAATGACTCATCCAGCAGATGGTAGACCCTTCTGCCGAATCCGTTGCCACTCCCTCAAAAAGCGGAGAAGACTTGTCCACGAACACTTCCGTTTTTCCGTACTCACGTACCGGTGCCTTTTCTACTTTTCCACCGAGGATATGATTCATCAACTGCGCACCATAGCACAGACCGAGAACCGGGATGCCAAGTTCAAATAATTCTTTCGTGTATGTCGGGGAATCTGCCTCATAGCAGCTGTTCGGGCCGCCGGTGAGGATAATTCCCTTTGGATTCATTGCCTTGATCTGTTCGATGTCGGTACGGTAAGAATAAATCTCACAGTACACATTGCACTCGCGGACGCGGCGTGCAACCAGCTGATTGTACTGACCACCGAAGTCAATGACGATGACTTTCTCCTGATCCATATTGTGTTTCCTCCTGTTTTCTAAAATGCATTTTTGCATTTATGTGGTGCATTTTTCAAAAGTACACCATTTTTCTACCATTATAATAAAGCCCCTGTGATTTTACAAGTCACAACCTCACGTTTTCTCGTAAAATGCAATCACATCCGCGTAAACTTTTGCATTTTCTTTCTCATTTAGTATTTCATGGCGCATATGCGGATAGGTAATTGTGGAAATATTGGAAAAACCTGCCTGTTTCAGCGTGTCCACGCTGTCTTTGGCACCTTTTTCATACCCGGTGCACGGATCTTCGCTGCCGCGGATCATCAAAATCGGTAATGTCTCATTTACGTCCCGGTAATTTGACACCTGATGCATGGCAGTTGTCAGCATATACAGATCGTGAAAAGCGGAAACACTAAATCCGTGCCCGCAATACGGATCTTTCAGATATGCCTGTACCACCTGCTCATCGGAACAGATCCAGTCCACTTCGGTTTTTGCATGTTTTACCTGCTTATTAAAATTTCCCACTGACAGTTGCTGCACCAGCTTGGAATGATACATCGGTCCACGCGCCCTTGTGAGCAGATTTGTCAGGAAAAACCCTATGCGGATAATCTGTGTTCCCGGATAATTCGGGAATCCGCTCAGTACCACCTTTGCGTAACTGTGTGACTGGGTACAAAGCAGATTCCTTGCAATGATGGTTCCCATGGAATGTGCAAAAATCATCACCTTTTCCGTTTGAAACCGCTCCCTGATATATGCCGTGATCTGTACCTGATCCGACAACAGATAACGGTCACCGTCTTTTTCTTTAAAGAACCCCAGCTTGGGAGCATGTTCCCCATGCCCCCGCATGTCCGATGTCACCACCGTAAATCCCGCCTGCCGCAGCTGCTCAGCGAAAGCCTCATAACGCTCCTTATGTTCCTCCATCCCATGAATGATCTGAATGTATCCCCGCGGATGCTCACGTTCAAATACAGCCAGACTCAGCGCGTAACCGTCGGACGCTTTCAATACTATATTTTCCATTTATATCCTCTTCTCCGTTCGTACTTTTAAAACCAGTCCACATCTGTTCCATGTTCCAACTGTTCCGGTGTCATCAAAGACACGGCATCAATAAACCCGTTGCGAAACGTCATCGTCCCTCTCTTTTGCGCGGTCGTTTCTTTCGCCGCAAGTTCTCCTGCAATGCCAGTAAACGCACAGCATGCCACTGCACTCTCCACCGAATTTTCCGCACTTAAAAAAGCACCAAGCATCACGGTGGACATACAGCCGCTTCCCGTAATCCTTGCCATCATCGGGCTTCCATTATGACACCGGTAGACGCAGCTTCCATCCGTAATCAGATCAGTTTCTCCGGATGCGACAAGAATCATCTGGTTTTCCTTTGCATACTGCTTCATCAGCTCCGGCAAATCCGTTTCTTCTGCTTCCGCCAGCGCATCCTCGGCTGCATCCACCCCGGTAACCGTTCCACAGTTGTGCAGCAATGCCTGTATTTCCGAATAATTTCCCCGGATACAGGTCGGATGGATTATTTTCATCAACTCCAGACATTTTTCACGCCGATAGGAAGACCCCGACACCCCGACCGGATCAATCACGATCGGATGTCCCAGCGCATGCGCCCGCTTTCCGGCAGTCTTCATCGCCTCATAATCCGAGATGGCCCCGAAATTACAGATCAGTGCCGCTGTACCTGCCGTGATCTCTTCCACCTCACAGGGATGGTGTGCCATCGTCGGTGACGCACCTGCCGCCAGAAGGATATTCGCACAATCGTTGACCGTCACGGCATTTGTGATACAGTGGATAATCGGACGTTTCTGTTGTATTTTCTCATAAATTTCCACCACTTTTTCCCCGGAAAATTTCATCACAGTTTCTCCCGTCTTTGTATTTCACCGTCCAGAATTCCTGCCTTTTTCATTGGAATGGTCACGATAATTGCAATGATCGTACCACCACAGGTACTGATCAAAAACGGCACTACAAATGTAAACAATGCCGCTGCTTTATTCCCCATAATCAGATACGCAATCGGATAAGAAAGCATTCCGCCGATGATACCGGTTCCAAACACTTCTCCCACATATGCAAACGGAAGCTTTTTCCCATACCGGTAAAGCAGTCCTGCAAGCAGTGCACCACACATACTTCCCGGAAATGCCAGTGGGCTGCCAAGCCCTGTCAGATTACGGATCAATGCCGCCATAAAAGCCTGTGCCAGTCCCCACCATGGTCCGACCGTTACCGCGCACAGTACATTCACCAGATGCTGTACCGGCGCACATTTGGAACCAAATACCGGGAAAGAAAACATACTCCCGACCACAGCCACCGCCGTGAAAAGTGCCGTCAATGTCAATTTTTTTTATCTGCAGATGATTCTTCATTTTACTTTTTTACTCCTCTTTTGTTCCCTTTATATGATCTGTTCTACAAGTTCTCCAAGATGCCGGGTGCCTGTCTCAATATCCTCGCAGGCAAAAATGCCGCTGACAACTGCGACACCCGCGATGCCTCTGCCTTTTAACTGCAAAACATTCTCTGCCGTGATTCCCCCGATTGCCACAACCGGAATTTTCACGCTGTGGCAGATTTCTTCCAGCAGCTCGTGCTTCATCGGAATGGCATCCTTTTTGGTTGTAGAGCCAAACACAGCACCACTTCCCAGATAATCAGCGCCTCCCGCTTCTGCGGCTTTCGCCTGTTCCACGGTTTTTGCCGTCACACCAATGATTTTATCCGGTCCGAGAATCTCACGCGCGTGCGCCAGTTCCATATCGGACTGTCCGATATGAACCCCGTCCGCGCCGACTTTTGCCGCCAGTTCCACATCATCATCCAGAATGAGTTTCACCCCGTAACGATGGCAAAGTTCCAGCAATTCTTCTGCCTCCTTCTGCACATCCGCTTCCGGAAGTTCCTTCTCCCGCAGCTGTACCAGAGTGGCGCCACCTTCCAGTGCTTTCTCTACCTGCTCATATAATGTTTCATTGCCCAGCCAGGTGCGGTCGGTCACCGCATAAAGGCGGAGCTGTTCTTTTTTCATATTATTCACTGTTTTTTCCTCCTGCATGTTATCCCATTATAACACGCACGACAGGAGAAAATCTATACTGCATGCAAATGTGCATATTTTTCCTTTGTTGCCATTCCTCCGCGGATATGACGTTCGGATTTATTCACATCAATAATCTTGCGGGTTTCTGCCGCAAGTGCCGGATTCACCTGGCACAGCCGGTCCGTGATATCCTTGTGAACGGTCGATTTTGAAATCCCGTAATGTTTGGCAGCCTGCCGCACAGTTGCCTTATGTTCAATGATATAGTTTGCGATTTCCACGGCTCTTTCTTCAATATAAGCTTTCAAAAAAATACCCCTGCATTCCTGTGTTTGTACAGTTTATGCAAGGATATGTTTGCTTATTACTTATTGGTTTTTGTCTATTCTCATATTTTCCCGGAAAATATAATAACTGCCTTTTAGTTTTCCCTGTTTTAAGATCACTCCCATAGATACTAATTCTTTCAAAATTTTCAGTGCCCTGGAATCTTTTACTCCCAATAATTCCTGCACCTGTTTATTTGTAATCTGTCCATTTTTCTGTATAAAATCAAAAATTTTCTTCTGATAGATATTTAAATTTTCCCTGTTTATCCGTACTTTATCCGTACTTATCCGTACTTTATCCGTACTCGCATCAGCTTTTATACTTTCATTTCCATTTTCTGATCGATAAAAACAAACAACAAATCCCGTTTTCTTTTTTTGAAATTCATACCGAACTCCGGCATTTTTACAGGCATCCGCGATCCGCTTCAATCCGGTTCCAAAACTTTCAATTTCTTTTGAATAATAAAGAATTCTTGCAATTTTAGGATTTCTCCGAACCGGGCGTTCTATATGATCAATATAATCCTGCGGCTCCAGACCTTCTGGAAATGTCCCCGGATTATATATCTCAATACGATTTTTATAAATCGCAACTTCATTGCTCTCTCCAGAAGAATAATCTTTATGACAAAATGAATTTAACAATGCCTCCCGAATCGCGTCTACTGGAATTTCCGGTATCTCTTTTCGTTGTAATTCCCCAGTAAATTCAACTTTCCAATGAATATTACTTTTAATGTAATTTTCTGCTATATCAACAAGTTTTAGCACCGGTCCATGATATCGTTGAATATCATTAAAAGTTAATCTTTCATTTGTTGCAAATATAGCCATCTGTACATCCTGAAGTATATCATCCCCAAAAAGTACCTTCCCGGCATTTAACAACATATCTCCTTCGGTTAACTCCAACTGATTCAAAACTGTTTTCTTATCCGTATAAGAAATTGCAATTCGTCCAACATCATGTGCCTGTTCTACATATTTTTTCAGCAATTCTTGGTCGACATCATAAACCGTCTTGTTCGACACAAGGTTTTCCCAGCGATTACCTTCCTGTCCACTTTGAAGAAGAAATTTCGTTATTTCTTCTCTGGACATAACCAAATCTTCATCAGCCACTCTGATTCTTGCTACATTATATGCAAAATACGGTATCTGATTTCCCGAGAATTTCACATGAATACAATCTCGACCATCCAAAACAACCTTGCTGATTTCCGGATATATTCTTGGTTCAATGAAGTTTTTTATTTTCTGACTCACTTCCCGCAAAGACTCTTCTGTCACAACCTGTCCCACAACAGTTCCATCGGGTTTGACTCCAAAATAAAGTTCCCCGTGCTGATGTTTGTTCAAAATTGCACAAATAGAATGCATTGCTTCTTTTAATTCACCGGTCGATTTTTTAAATTCCAAAGTTTCTGTTTCAATACCAAGGTTCAAATCAACACCTGCCTTCAACACATATAATTAAGCTATATACTTTTAATCATATTATTTATCAAAATTACACTTTAATTAATCTTAGTTTAAGTTTACAGTCACGCAATTTATTTGTTACTAAAATTAATCTTCCACAACGTATTTTACAGTCACGTAATTTGTTTAGGTACTAAAATGCCGTTTCCAAGCTATGGGAACTGCCCTTGTTTTACAGTCACGTAATTTGTTTAGGTACTAAAATGCCGTTTCCAAGCTATGGGAACTGCCCTTGTTTTACAGTCACGTAATTTGTTTAGGTACTAAAATACGGTTGCGGTGTTGTGTACCGCAGATCTGGTTTTACGGTCACGTAATTTGTTTAGGTACTAAAATTGTATTCTCGGTCTCTTACTCCGTCCACTGGTTTTACAGTCACGTAATTTGTTTAGGTACTAAAATTAAGACCAATACCTAAAGACATATCCTCTAGTTTTACAGTCACGTAATTTGTTTAGGTACTAAAATCCGTGTATCTACGGACCAACAGGCGCAGGAGTTTTACAGTCACGTAATTTGTTTTACAGTCACGTAATTTGTTTAGGTACTAAAATCATATTCAATTGTTTCTTTCGTTCGCTGTAGTTTTACAGTCACGTAATTTGTTTAGGTACTAAAATATCAAACTTAGTATTCCCTACTTTTGTATGCCATTGCCCTTGAGTTTATTATACCATTTTTCATGCTTTCAAAAAAGCTATTTCTGGCTTTTTTTCTGTATCTTCCCATCTATCGTTCAACATTAACGTCTGATTTATCAATTTACAGATAACGTTATCTTCCACTGTATATAAATATTCCTTTTGCCCTATGTGTTGGATAATCTTCTTCAAATTTTCCTGCAATTGTTCTTCCGAAAATCTCCTGTTGCATGGATAATTATTCTCTATATATGTTTCTATTTCATTGAACTCCGGCATTTGAAAATCTACTTCTCCCAATACCGTTATTCCTGAACATAGCTTTCCGTCACAACCCACATATCCATCCAGGCTTGTCGACAAAATAAAATAGACATCATATTTGATACAGATTTGTTGCATTTGCTTTAAAACAACTTCATATTCTTTTTTCGAAATTAAATGGTCAATATTTTCTACTATGATCAGCAATTTTCTTGGATTTATTTCCATTACATGTCCAATCAGATTCAAAAAAATCGTAAATAATTCAAAATTATTTTTATCCTCTAATGATGTTTGTCCATTTCCTACAACATTCGATTTTTGAACCATATCCCAGACATCCGATACGGCATACGTCAATTCAACATCACCCAGATGACTAAGATCTTTATTTATCAGCTGAAACATTTCTTCCAATTCTTCATCAATAGTACGCAAATGCAATTGCCAGTCAAATTTTTGCATTAATCCCTTAACATATTCCACCATCAAACTTTGCTTTGACCATTTTATCCACGTTAAAAGTTCTGCTGCTTCATTTACTGATAATACAGTAAAAAATTTTCTGCCTACTAATTCGTTATCAATTTTAACATTATTTCTCCATTTATTCTGTTCTTCCGAATACTTATAGGTACTAAAATATCTTCTGATAGATTCCAGAATGTAGGTTTTCCTTGGAATGTTTTGTCCGCACAATTGCGTGATCGGTGCCAGTTCAAACGTATATTTCTTTTCGTATTCCGTTACATCAATTTTCATAATATAATCATTCTTTCTGTTCCAATTGCTACCTCCGCTACCGATTGACTTCCAACCAACAACTTCATATCTGAATATTGCTTTTCCGTGACACACAGCAATCTTACATTTCCTTCTCTGGGTATAAATTTCTTTATCCTTTTTTCTAACCGATTGGCATATTCTCTGCTCGGACACACCCTCACATAAACCGAATACTGCATCATAACAAATCCCTCCTGAATCAAATTCTTTCGAAAGATACGATATGATCTTCTTTCCTCATCAGTTTCAACCGGCAAATCAAACATGCACAACATTCTCATAATCTTATAATCCATCCAGTTCCTCTACGATAAATCCATCGATATCCGGGAATACAATATTCTCACATCTTTCCATAATCAAAGATGCAAATTGTTCCACATAATTTTCTATCATATTACACACAAACATCTTTTTATTTCTGTACAATATTTTCATATTTAAAATATTTACCAGCTGTCTTCTATGTTCTGCTGTAAAATACTCCTCATTTTTCATACTTTCATATGCAACAATATCTATCATCGGTCTCAAAGGCTCCATTAAATCATCCACAAGATTAAACCGGTTATACTCGTTTTTATGATGAATACCAATTTGTGTGTTTAATCCATACCCAACACACACTCTTGCAATATATCTTCGCAGTACCGCATACCCGTAATCTAATCCGCTGTTTAATAAAATATCCTCATTTCCTCTGGAAAAGGAAGTTCCCATTAAAAGATTAAAATATACTTTTGCAGCATGAGCCTCTCTGTTGCTTTGATCCCCATTGATTATTTCTGATGAAAATTCTTTAATCGCCCGGGTTCCTTCCTGATCACTTGTTAATCGTAAATACGCTTTAGACTGATTTTGAATTTTCACTGTTACAATATCTTTCCACAGTTGCTCATAGTATTCTTTGCTTTTTTCTATCTGATAACCGATCACTTTCGAGGCTCTGCTATGATTATCATATGAACTGTAATAGCCTGTTGGTAAATGTTTCTGATTGCATATCATTAACCCTATCCCCTGTTCAGACAACTGACACAAAAGCCTTGCCGAAAACATAGATGACAGATTGTCCAGAACAATCATTGAAATATCATCTAAAGGTATCCATATATCTTCTCCCTCTTTTGTAACAATAAGATTATTTAATTTTACTTTTATCGTTACTTCATTCTCAATCAATACAACCCTGAATGCCATATTCCCCCCTATAAGAAAAAAAGAAGCACCCGTCGGTGCTTCTGATTTCGGCATAAAGCCTTGTTTTAGTAGGTCTAAACAAATTACGTGACTGTAAAAATTTGTTTTCTACATTTTTTATTATATTCCTGCAAATATATTTTGTCAATCATATGATTAACAATATTTTGAGAATTCTTCCTTATTACATAAGTAGTAATTTCCTAAAATATCCATTCGATATTTTCTTATTCTCTTGGTTTTGCCAAGCCCAACTAATTTTCGATCATGCCATTCATATTTCGCCCTGTCTATCGGTTTTGTCTCAATATAATTTTTTACTTTAGGCATTGTTCTTGACAAAAATCTTTCCCTTACTATTTTCCCATCCTTCTCATATTCAATAATATCATTTTTATAAAACGACAACTGAAATTCAAAGCCCAAAGACTCCAAATCACTTCTCTTCTGTCCCTGTTGAATCATTTTTTCCTTTACTAAATTTATTGCATATGCATCCTCATCAATGACATATTCCCCTTTTTGGCATTTTACATCCGACTGTTTTATCCCTACTAAATAATAGGTCTGTTCCTCTTTTTTATAGTAAACATCCATACGGTATGGAACCAGACTTTCAAGCACTACTTTCCTGCTGCCTTTCTCATACCCATATTTATGTGAAATATCAATGCAAGATCCAACTTCTCCATCTATATACTTTAATTTATCAATACGAGGTCCATTATGTTTCTTTGCATATTTCCTTACATAATCTCCAGTTTCTTTTTCGTACTGCACAAACGGATTCTTGGAATCCGAATAATCCTGCATGATCCGAACCAGATCCTCATATGTTTTCTTATCATTTTTATAGACCAATAACTTTTCTCTGTCACTCTCTTTTTCACTAAATGCAAGCTTTTTAAAAAGAGCAGCTCCCTCTTTTTTTCTGATATCCAGCTTATTTATTTTATAAATTTTTCCATCATAAACTCTTGTTCCACGAATCTTCTGATTGCAAAAGCCACGGTTTGATTTATGGTCAACATAATACCAGTATTTTACATTCTTTTCTGCCCTTGTAATTTCATTTCGAATATTACTCCACTTTTTTCTATAAAGGTATTGTTTATATACTTCGTCAGACATCTGATCTTTCCATTTTTCTGAATTTAAAATTTCTCCCGTCTCAAAATCAATGAATTCTCCCTGTAATTTTCGATACGCTTCATAACCTAATTGCGAAAATGCAATCAGCATGGCATCCACTGCGTGATGCGCATAACTTTTTTCCCGATCTTTATCCAGCTTCATATTCACACGCATCTGATGCGTATAGCTTCCCCGGATCACTTTTACCTTTGTACCCATTTCTTTTGCCCGAAAATATCCCTGTACCGTGTTCAGGACAACTCTCGCTGCATAACTTGTATCGTTAATATTTCGATTGATAAATCCACGTAATACATCTGCTTTCGTAATATCTTCGCTATATAGCAAATTCCTCACTTTCTTTTTTGAAAGTCCATACTCCTTTTTCTTTGATAAATCCATAACCAGAGCTTTATATTGTTCAAATGACCATTTACTATTGGTATGTGTCAAATAGTAGTATGGTGTCTGATTTCCTTTGTTCTGATTTTCTGTCCGATACACAAGAACCTTATTGCTTCTGGAATCGTCAAAAGAAATGGATCTCGGAATAATATGATCAATCTCAAACAGCTCCGAATGTTTAATCAAATCCTCCGGTTCAATTATCTTCCCGGAATATAAACATTTTCCATCCTGCTCATTCCACAATTTTAACTTTAAATTTAATTGCTTTTGCGAAGAGAAATCAGCCGATGAAAGTCTGATATCATATACTGTAGCCAGTTTATTTTCAATATACTCCTGTTCTTTTTCGTTCTTTTTTTGCGTTTCTTTTTCCCACTTCTTTTGTTCGTCAGAATTGCGATCCCGTGGCATTTCAATTACCACTTCATCTAATGTTCCATACTTTTTCATAAGCGCGTTTAATATTTTAAAGGAAATACGAACAGATCTGCGGACTACAGGATTAAAAATATCCTCACTTGCCACATCTACTGGTATATACTTATTTTTTTCAAATTCATCTGTCTGTCCCTTCATAACGCCCATTTCTGTTAAGAGAGTCATTTGTTCTTTGGGCTGTCGGTACATTTCCGGAATCAGTTCATTCATTATTTTTAATGAAAATGAATGCCATTTGCTATATAATGTCCCATTTGTTTTCCTGAGAGAGATCAGACAATTTTTAATTTCTCCCGGCAATTCAAGTCTTGAATTATCAAACGCCTCCATCATAGCTTCTTTATCCGTATTAATTGTCAAAATATATCCGATTTCATCCAAATCATCCCTGGAAAATTCTTCTATATTCACATGAATAGCCGCAAGGGCTTTTCTCATTTTATTATAGACCTCAAATTTATGAAAAATTTCTTTCTCACTCTTATCAATTCTGGCACCATAAAATTCCTCAATTTTCTCTCCCATTGCATCGGCAATAATTTTGCGCATATTTATGGTATTGCTTGTCTTTACCTTATCAACAATTAGGTGCTTCTCATTTTCTTCAAGTTTTCTTCCATTTACCGTCAGATTATTTAAATCATTTAACAAGTTAAATTCCTGTGCAGTATAAGAAGCCGATGCAGCTCGCAATTCATCTTTGTATACACTGCATTTTCCGATTAATTTTTCAAAAATATTTTTTTCGGTAATATACTCCCCATTTTCCTTTAATCTTGTTGTGTATTTTCCATAGTCAGTTCTTGATTTTTCATTTCCCGGTCCTTCATAGTATTTTCTTTTTCTTGTAAAAATTTTTAAATATTTCTCGCAGAATTCATCTTCTATTTCCGCATGATATTTTTTCTGTGTGTCCAAAATCTGTTGAATTTCTTTCGTATAGGCTCCAATTGTAAACACATTACTCAGATCCAGCTTTTCTCCCTGATCATCTTCTATCTGTATCTGACCTCTGTATTTTCCGATATTTTCCAGCCTGTATTTTTGAATTTCACACGGAAAATTCTTTTCTAATTCTTTTGCATTCAATTTTAATCCATTTGCATATGCAGTTGATCCGCTAACAGAAGAATCTTCCACGTCCTCTAAATAAGATATTCCACGATGTTTCAAATAGCTATACAAAATCAAATATACTTCGTCCAAAGAAATACTTTCATAAAGTGCCTTTACTTTAAGTCCGACAATATCGTTTTTCTTCACCTGTGGAATAGCAAGTCCATGATATTCCCATAACTTTGTGAAATCATCTAATCTTGTTCGCTCTCTTCTTTTTAATCTCCTTGCCTGACGCATCCCTCTTCTCTCCTGATTATCGGTTGCAGATGCCTCCGGGAAAATATTTGATCCGGCTTCTATTACAGTTTCGGACGTTTTATCAATCACTGCATATCCAACTGAAGCAACACCTATATCTATGGCTACAATATACTGCATATTTTTTCTCCTTGTAATAAGATCTTCTTCCAAATGTAAAATTTTTTGTATTTATTTTATAATACCCCTTTTCATTTTATTTTTCAATATTTTGCCTTAATCTTCCTAAATAGTTTCAATTATTATTTTACAAAAATCCCACTGCATTCCTGTATTTGTACAGCTTATGCAGAGATATGCTTGTCTATGTCCCATGACGAACTGAATAGAGGACATATGGCAAAAAAATAGCCGTCCATGTCCCATAACGAACTAAATAGAGGACATATGATAAAAAAGTGCTCATTTATGTCCCATTAAACAGGTCCTGCGGGACTTTTTCATGCGCTTTTTATACATATGTCCTTTTGCCAACTTCTCCCGGGACTTTTTCATGCGCTTTTTATACATATGTCCTTTTACCAACTTCTCCCGGGATTTTTCAATGCACTTTTTCTACATATGTCCCTCCGGCAACTTTCACCGAGACTTTCTGGCTTACTTTTTCTCTATATGTCCCCAAAACACAAAGAAACGCACAAGAAAAAGGAATGTTCCCACACAGAAACATTCCCTCTTTCATTATGTATTTATTTTTCCAGTTTTGTCAGTTCATTGCTGTCCACATCCGCCGCATGACCGCCCTCATTATGGCTTGCTGATCCGTTCTCAAACCACCATGCCACACCTGCGGCCAACACAACAACTGCTACTACAACTACGATAATGACTTTTTCTAACATGAAATTTTCCTCCTGAACTCTTTGAAAATGGTCGCTTATTTCAAAGAGTCAGAAGCTTTTTCCCCATCCTGCCAGTGTATGTATGCCATGATCCACGCATGGCTGCGCACAAATATGTTTTCGATACGGCAGGATGCCAGATAAATCCGGGTAGCATTTCCGGCAAATCCGCTTGCAAGTCCTGCCCACAAAATGACGTTGCGTTCTGCATTCAGCCGCGTGACCCGTGCACGGACGGTCAGACGCGCCTGTTCGGACTGTGTCAGTTCGGAACGTCCGAGGATATCAAGGAAGGAACCCTGCTGCCGCTCCATCGTATGTACCGCAAGATGGTCCGGCTCCGCCTGCGTGATATCGTACATATTTTGCACTCCATAGCTCTGCTGCAAAGCGAAAAAACATATCACTATTGCCAAAAAGATGCCTATCCACTGGTCAACTCCTTGGGCAATTTCTGATCTGCCCCATCGCATCCGGCGCTTTCGTATCCGCATGATTCCCTCCTTTCCCGGTGCCTGCCCGTGTTATGTAATCGCTGCTACTTTGTCAGGCCGGCTTTTTTCCGAAGCATGGAATACAGCCATTTGCCCTCATCACTCAAATCGCTTTTCTTAAAACCGCTGACTTTTGAACAACTGCTTTTAATAATCGAAGAAGATTCCTGTTTGTTTGACAGATTCCATGCAATGTAGCTGACGCCATATTCATCCATCGTCTGTACCCAGCGGTTTGCTTCTTCTTTGTCAATCGCTCCATTTCCGGAAGCGTCACAGATTCCATACTCTGTAACAAATACCGGAAGCCCTTTGTTGATGGCTGCGGTCATTTTATTGCGCAGGTCTGCCTTGTGGGTAGCCGCATAAAAATGCAGTGCATACATAAGATTCTCCCCTTTCATTGGGGCTGCCGCTGCCTGATCCACATCCTGCGACCAGGTTGGCGTTCCTACAACAATCACCGCCTTTTTGTCATTTTTGCGAATGGTGGAAATGACACTCCTGGCATAGGATTTGATCTCTTTCCAGCTTGTTCCGTTATTCGGCTCATTGCAGATCTCATAAATCACATTGTTGTAACCCTTAAATTCCCTGGACATTTCCCTGAAAAAGGCCTTTGCTTCTTTCTTATGGGAATTGGGATTTCCATCGCTTAAGATATGCCAGTCCACGATCACATACATTTTATGTTTCTTTGCCAGCCTGACTCCTTTTTTGATCAGTTTCTTTAAGTCACTGCGGTTCTTTGCATCTCCGCTACAGTATCCGTTATACTCTTCGGTATACATCGCCAGGCGCACGACATTTGCTCCCCATTTGTCATGCAGCTGGGCAAAACACTTGTCATTGACGTACTGCGGATACCAGCTCAGTCCATGTGTGCTGACTCCGCGAAGCTGTACTTCATGTCCCTTTTTGTCCACAAGTTTTGTTCCTTTGACGTGCAGCCTGCCTGCCGATGCGTCATAATATGTTGTTGTTTTTGCCTCTGCTATTTGCAGACCCCCTGTCAAACACAATCCCAGTGCAAGCACACATACCAGTGCAAACCCACGCAGGATTTTTATTTTTTTATTAAAAAAATACATGTTCCACTCCACCCTTCTCCGACGGAAACAGGCGGCTCCACGTTCCATTGGACCGCTGTAACATTCTTAATCAATCGCTGTAACCTTGTAATCTTTCTCTTCTACCGTTTTCTTTAATACATCATCTGCCACTTCCGTGGATGAGGTCACAACGGCAGTGCCAGCCTCATGGCTGACTTCTGCGGATGTTACTTCCGGAAGTGCCTCAAGTGCTTTCTTTACGGTTGCCTCACAGTGTCCACACATCATTCCTTCAATATGCATTGTCTTTGTCATTTTTGTTTCCTCACTTTCGCTTATTTTCATTTCTGTCGGTTTTGCTGCCGGTACAGCCTTTTTATTTGCTTTTCCATGTACGGAAAACAGGTTCAGCCGTAATGCGTTGGTCACGACACAAAAGCTGGATAAGCTCATGGCTGCCGCGCCAAACATTGGATTTAATTTCCACCCAAATATAGGATACCACACTCCGGCTGCAAGTGGAATCCCTATTACATTATAAAAGAATGCCCAGAACAGATTTTCATGGATGTTCCGCAGCGTTGCCCGGCTTAGGCGGATGGCCGCCGGAACATCCCGCAGACGGCTCTTAACCAGGACAACGGATGCCGCATCGATTGCCACATCGGTTCCGGCACCGATGGCGATTCCGGTATCTGCTCGTGTCAGTGCCGGGGCATCGTTGATTCCGTCTCCGACCATGGCTACTTTGCCCTGTTCCTTCAGCTTACGGATCTCTGCCTCTTTGCCTTCCGGCAGTACACCGGCTATGACTTCGTCCACTCCTGCCTGTGCACCGATGGCTTTTGCTGTGCGCTCGTTATCTCCGGTCAGCATAATGACACGGATTCCCATGTCACGCAATTCGGCCACCGCCTGGGGGCTGTCCTCTTTGAGCGTGTCTGCTACGGCAATCAGACCGGCACAGGTATGATTTTTGGCAAAAAGCAACGGTGTTTTTCCTTCTTCTGCCAGCTTTTGAGCCTGATCGAGCAGGGTGGAATCTACGGTTACGTTCTCTTTCATGTAAGAAACGCTTCCGCCGAGCAGCAGATCTTCCCAACGCACCGCGGAAAGACCATTTCCCGGAAGTGCCTGAAAATCATGTACCGCCGTCTGGGAAATCCCCGTCGCTTTGGCATGCTCCATAACTGCTTTGGCCAGCGGATGTTCACTCGAACTCTCCAGATCTGCGGCAAGCTGCATGAGATCACGCTTCGTATAGCCTTCTGCCGGTAAAATATCGGTCACGCGCGGCTCTCCTGTTGTGATCGTTCCCGTCTTATCCAGTGCTACAATCTGTGTTTTTCCAGCATTTTCGAGTGCCACCGCATTTTTGAACAGGATTCCGTTTTTAGCTCCCATCCCATTTCCGACCATGATCGCTACCGGGGTTGCAAGTCCAAGCGCACACGGACAACTGATGACGAGCACGGAAATACCGCGCGCTAATGCAAATCCGATATCTTTTCCGGCAAGCAGCCATACCATAATGGTGATTACTGCAATGGTGATAACGGCCGGTACAAAAACACCGGATACTTTATCCGCAATTTTTGCGATTGGGGCTTTGGTCGCCGCTGCATCCGATACCATTTTGATGATCTGGGAAAGCGTGGTGTCTTCTCCCACACGGGTTGCCTCACAACGCAGGAACCCTGACTGGTTCGTCGTTGCCGCGCTGACGGAGGAGCCTTTCTGTTTGTCGACCGGAATACTTTCTCCGGTGAGTGCTGCCTCGTTGACCGCACTGCTTCCCTCTAGGACAATCCCATCGACCGGAATGTTTTCTCCCGGACGCACGACAAAGGTATCCCCCTGCCGCACTTCGGTGATCGACACGATAACTTCCTTCCCATCCCGCACTACAGTCGCAGTCTTCGGTGCCAGCCGCATCAGGCTCTTTAAGGCATCGGTCGTCTTTCCTTTGGCGTGGGATTCAAGCATTTTTCCGACGGTGATGAGTGTCAGGATCATGGCAGCGGACTCAAAATAAAATTCATGCATATATCCCATGACTGCATCCATATCGCCGCGCACCTGCGCTCCGGTCATGGCAAACAGGGCATACGTACTGTATCCAAACGATGCTCCGGCGCCGAGTGCCACCAGTGTATCCATATTTGGTGCGCCGTGGAGCAGGCTGGTAAAACCGCTCACAAAGAACTTCTGGTTGATCACCATGATGATGATGGTTAAAAGCATCTGCAACAGTCCCATTGCCACATGATTGTCTTTCATGGCAGCCGGTACCGGCCAGCCCCACATCATATGTCCCATGGAAAAATACATCAGTACGACAAGAAAGATGACCGATGCGGTCAGACGCTTGCGCAGTTTCGGTGTCTCGTGGTCTTTTAATGCTTCTTCCTCTTCTGCTGCAGTCTGTTCTTTTTTTGCGCCTTTGGGTGCTGCGCCGTATCCGGCCGCAACGACTGCATTTACGATTTCCTGATCACTCGCCGTGCCTTCCACTCCCATGGAGTTGGTCAGCAGGCTGACGGAACAGGAAGTTACGCCCGGCACTTTGGAGACGGCTTTTTCCACGCGGGCGGAGCATGCCGCACAGCTCATGCCGGTCACTTCATATTGCTTCATAGTTGCCTCCTACATTTCTTACTTCATTAATTTTTGTAACATCGTTACTAATTCGTCTACTTTATCGTCCTCGCCGTTTCGGATGCCATCTGCGACGCAGGTACGGATATGTTGTGCCAGCAGGACTTTATTAAAACTGTTGAGTGCCGCATTGGCAGCCGCTACCTGTGTGATGATATCCGGGCAGTAACAGTCTTTTTCTACCATGCCTTTGATGCCGCGGATCTGTCCTTCAATGCGGCTCAGGCGATTGATCATATCTTTCCGTTCCTTCTCGGAACGCTCTTTTTTCTTACAGCATTCACAAGTATGTTCTTTTTCCATTCGGATTATGTCTCCTCTCTGTCCGATACCCTGTATGGGTATCCTTCTGCATCGCATTATATACCCCCTGTGGGTATTATGCAAGAATTATTTTTCTCAATAAAAATGAGTGTCTTCCGGTTTTTGGAAAACACTCATGTATTATTTATTATTCCTCTATGGATACAAAAGGAAATTCTTTTGTGAGATTTCGATCCATCTCCATCATATGCAGAAGACGGCTTGCTGCACCTGACGGATGATTGATTCCAGATTCCCATGCCTCCACAGTCTTACAGGAAACACCAAGATAACTTGCAAATGTCTTTTGCGACATTCCGGTTTCGTTACGTATCTTCTTTACTTCGCTGGCATTGTATTCCTTAACAGGAACAACTGTCACGACACGGCGCGGAAGTTTTTTTTCTTTACTTTTTGCATCCTCAATGGCTTCCTGTAATCCAGCCACAATACTTTCATATACATCGCTCATATTATTTCTTCTCCTATAACTTCAATTTCAATTGTTCAATTAAACTTTTGATACCATTACGTTCAGCTTGCGACAGATTTTCTTTTTCATTTTTAGAATACACGGTAATCAAATAAATAACCTCTTGAACCACAAAATCCACATAGCAAACACGGGCACTGCCACTTTTCCCTTCATTTGCAAAAGGAATTCTGATCTTTCGAAGTCCTCCTGTTCCCTTTATTACCGGATGTAAATCAGAATTTTCCAGCAATTCTAATTCCAGCTTTCTTAAATCTTCATCCTTAAACCCAAGTTTATCCCAATTCCTGGAAAATTCGCGTGTCTGTATAAATGTTCTGACCATCTTTTCTCCTTTACATTACCCTATTCAATAGTAGTATGTCAAGTTATCATGTAACCCTTCATTCTGTTTTTTAAATTTCATGGAGTCGTGGGAGAATCCCCCGTGATTTGTTCCTGTTGACATTTACTAATATAATATTCAGAAACAATATAACTTTATGAAATAACATTATCAAACACGTTTTTACCTGTCAAGAACAATTTCTATTATTTTCTCCAAAAGTGTGGTATGCTCTGTCATAGATTATATTTAAATGAGGAAGAAAACATTGAAAAAATTAGTACAAAGATTATTATTCGGAATCGGCATCCTATCCCTTGGCATCACGTTCACCGGTTGTCATGCCAGCCATTCACAGACGGATTCACAAAAAACTATTTCCAGACAGACAGAACCGCAGGCCGGACCAACAGAAACGGAAACTTCTTCCACGCTTTCTCTGATTGACGCTTCCGGCATGACATTAGAAAGCCGCATCCACACATCGGACGGTTACACAAGAACCAAAGAAGCCGACGGAAGTCTTGCAGAGTTTTTGCGAAACTATGCCATGGAGCCTGATCAAAGTCCCGTTCTATTATATGACGGCAGTAAAAAACGCAATCAAAAGGCTCATGTTGCCGTATTTGATCTCCCACTTGAACATGAGGATCTCCAGCAATGCGCGGATTCCGCCATCCGGGTATATGCAGAATATTTTTGGAGTACAAAGCAATACGATCGCATTGCTTTTCATTTTACGAATGGATTTGACGCCCAGTATACGAAGTGGGCAGACGGTTACCGTATCCGTGTAAACGGAAATAATGTAAGCTGGATCAAAAGTGCACAGCCGGACACTTCCTACGACAGTTTGAAAGACTATCTGCGTATCGTTTTTTCTTATGCCGGTACCGCCTCCATGGATACCGAAGCACAGCCGATCCCGCTATCTGATCTGCAGGTGGGAGATGTGTTTTTAAAAGGCGGAAATCCGGGGCATGTTGTGATGGTCGTTGATCTGTGCGAAAATGCAGACGGCAAAAAAGCCTTCCTGCTTGCACAGGGATATATGCCGGCACAACAATTTCATGTATTAAAAAATCCGGCGCACGAAGATGACCCATGGTATTATGAAGATGAAGTCACCTATCCGTTTCACACGCCGGAATATACCTTCCAGAAGGGAAGCTTAAAACGATTAAATTATGGGATTACCCACACTGCTCCTGAATAAGCCTGTGGATTTCCTCTGTGTCTTTATCCAGTGCCACTTCCAGTTCCCCATACAGCAGATTCTCTGCCAGTTTAAAATAACGCCCATCCACCGCCGTAACTTTTCTGCCCTGCCGGACACGCTCTTCTTTCCGGTCGCAGATCAGTTTGATGATCCCCACCAGACGCTCCGGATCATTGCTGGTGATAGTACAGTTTTTTAGAATCTGTATCTGAAAAATCCAGATGCACCAGATCCTTTACCTCACATACTCCGTTTGCAGCTTTGACAATAAATTCTCCTATCTGATACAAGATAATTCCCCCTTTTCCCTGTATTTCTATTGTACCACAAGGAAAAGAGGGCATTCAAAGGTCGAATTCAACGAAAATTTCTCATTATGAGGTTGGGGACGTTGCACAATTTTTCAAAATCTGTCTCACTTTTGAAGCTGCTGCAACACGGGCTTTCTTTCCCTTATCGATCTGCGTAAGTACCTCTGACCACGCATCATACAACCGATCTAAGTCACCATTCTTTGCATTTTTCCACTGTGTTTCATCGGACTGTAAATTTTCCAGATACCCTTCAAACTCAGACACCATCTGTTGAAGATCATGTTCCTTCCATGATGCCCCATAACTTGTTGTTATATACGCGTTTACAGCCTCACGGCAATACCCAAACGCCACCCCGATCCTAAAATCTTTTTCGTCCGGCTCACATGTTTGTAAATATAAAATCTCCTCCTGTATGTGTCCCAGAATACCCTGAAACATCTGATCCTCTGTCGTTTGGTTCCATACAATCTGGGCGTCTTTGTTCCGTATCACCCTGTACTGATAAACATTTGCTGATACGGATACTATGCATACCGCAATTGTGATTATCAACGCAATTTTTTTCTTCATCTTATCCCTCCCACCAAATGAAAATCTTCCATTTTGATATGCCCTTGCTATCACATAGGATGGTTCATAAAATGCACTGCAATTATAATTATCATATTTCCTCTTCCAGTGCATAGTCTTTTATCCAGTCATCTTCTACTTTTAGCGGATTTTCACAGTGCAATACACCCGCACAACTGAGAAGATGGTAAATCTTTACAGCCCCAATATCAACAAAATTTAAAAGCCGGTGGATTTTACTCTTGCACTGTCAAGTCAGCACTGGTACCAGTTTTCTGCATTATCATATCTTCCCGATGTATCGACCGCTGCACATTCTTCCAATATCTGTCTCACTTTTGAAGCTGCTGCAACACGGGCTTTCTTTCCCTTATCAATCTGCGTAAGTACCTCTGACCACGCATCATGCAACCGATCTAAGTCACCACTCTTTGCATTTTTCCACAGTGTTTCATCGGACTGTAAATTTTCCAGATAATCTCTAAACTCAGCCACCATATGATGAACATCATGTTCCTTTCCAGATACTCCATAACTTGTGCTTGGATACATATTGTGTGCATCCAGGCAATACCCCAACGTTCTCCCGATCTCTGTGTCTTTTTCTCCGGATTCACACTTGCTTAATCGAATCATCTGATCCCCTATGTATGCCAGTTCCTCCTGAAACATCTGATCCACAACCTTTTGGTTCCATGTTATAGACGCGTTTTTATTCTGTATCACCCTGTACTGATAAACATTTGCTGATACGGATACTATACATACCGCAATTGTGATTACCAACGCAATTTTTTTCTTCATCTTATCCCTCCCACCAAATGAAAATCTTCCATTTTGATATGCCCTTGCTATCACATAGGATGGTTCATAAAATGCACTGCAATTATAATTATCATATTTCCTCTTCCAGTGCATAGTCTTTTATCCAGTCATCTTCTACTTTTAGCGGATTTTCACAAAATCTGGTAATACTGTAGCATTTTTCAAACAGAAAATCAATCGTTTTCCTCACCTTCACCGCAACCAAAAATTTCTCATTATGAGGTTGGGGACGTTGCACAATTTTTATAATCTCAAATCCTCCATGGTACTTTCATCCTTTAAGATAATTTTTACTATTCTTTTTGAACTACAGAATACATCCATCCGTAATTCGAATAATGCGATCACATCGATGTGCCACCTCGTCATCATGCGTTACTATAATAATTGTTTTACCAGTTCTGTGAATTTTTGCAATCTCATCCATAATCTTAATGCTGTTTTCACTGTCAAGAGCCCCTGTAGGTTCATCACACAACAGTAGTTCCGTATCTGCAATAAGAGCCCTTGCAATCGCACAACGCTGTTGTTGACCTCCCGAGAGTTCTGATGGATATTTTCGAAGAAGATCAGATATTCCCACACGCTCTGCGGCATCTTCAATAATATGTTTCCTTTTCTTTACCGACCTTGCCAAAAGTGGTACTTCTAAGTTTTCGTAAACTGAATATCTTTCAATTAATGCAAAATCCTGAAACACGAAACTTACATATTTTTTTCTAAATCCATGTAAATCTTTTTTACTCAATTTAGATACAGGTATATCGTTATACAAATAGGAACCACCTGTCACATCATCCATGGCTCCTATTATATGTAATAATGTACTTTTCCCAGAACCGCTTGCCCCCATAATTGCACACAATTCATTATCTTGTATTTTCAAATTTACATTTTTTAATGCATGTGTTTCATTTCCCTTTCCAAAATACGTTTTCTCAATATGCGATAAGCGGATCATTACAAGCCCCCCTCTTTTACAATCATCTGTGGTGAATATTTCTTTATAAGGATAACTGGCAAAATGGATAGAATAAGTACAAGTATAAGCATTTCTTCAACTAAAATTTTTATAATATGAGCAAAGAAAATATTCTGTATCATCTGATATGTTTCATAATTATTCACAAATAATCTTGTAAACATGACATAAATTCCTGCTCCCGCAATTATCAACGCTATAAAGCTTTTCAATAAATTTTCCATTATATAAATAATGACTAAATCCTTTTCTGAAAATCCACATATATATAAGACACCATACTGTTTTTTATTTACTATAAAAGAAAGCGCACACATGCTCAAATTTATAATGATTGTTCCAATCAAAATGACGCCAAACATTCTGGAAAATATCATTCTGATCTTTTCGTTTTCTATTTGGGCATTTTTTAAATAACTATTTAAAGATGAGAGCTGTATCTGTATTCCATTTTTATCAGCCAGTTTTTTTAACTCAGATTTCATATTATCTGGCTTTTTATACGATTCATATATCCAAAATCCGGAAGATGGATATACATCCCCGAAAACTAACACGCGGTTATCCATATTATAAACTGCCACGGTAGTTCCTGCTGCTGCTCCAGATGCTATTTCCCCGGAAATAAAATTCTGGTGTTTTTTTAAAATTCCATCCACTACATATACATCATCCTTCCCATCCTCCTGTTTTACCACATATTGTGTTCCAACCTTAACTTTTTTAAAATTATATCCCAAATACAAGTGATATATATTTTTATTTATATCTGTCATTTCTGCTTTTTTATAAAATTCTAAATTGCATAACCCAAGGACCGTCTGATCTGCCCATATCCATGTTAAATTTCCCTGTTCATTTCCCTGTAATCTGGCTAATTCCGGAAGTCTGTCTGTTTCTAATGAAGAAATTGATCCGATAAACTTTACCACTTTTTTATCCATCGCTTCATTTATAAAATCCTGTGCTTTCTGTGAATAAAAATCTCCATTTTCAACATATAACAATCCAATATTATCAATAGTTCCCGTCAAAACCTGCTCACACTGCTTTTGAGAATAACAAAAAATATTATTATAAAAGCTTATTACCCCTATAAGAAAAATACTCATGGTAATAAAAACAACTAATATAATAGAAATTTTCTTATTCAGGCGAATTTGATCCCATGCAATAATTATCCATTTCATAACACACCATTCCAATCCTTTTCGTCTTATCCGTCTACAAGCTTTTTTGCTCTATGTGTCACATAAAACAAGAATAATATATATACACATCCGATTTCCACTACGATTATCTCAATCCATTTTTCTGTTACCATATACGTGTAACGATAAAAGAAATGATAAATTACAGCTATTATTATTCCACCAATAACAGCTCCCATATATACAAATGACAATTCTCTAAAAATATTTTTTAAAATTTTAAAATGATCATATCCAAATATTCTACAAATTTTCCATTCCTTTTTTCTGGTATATATCCATAATTCAGAAAGTGCATACACACAAAGGCTACCAAATATTACAATTGCAAGAGAAGAATAAAGCATCATTTTATTTTGAAATAACTGTAAATAGTTTTCCCTTGTCTCCATTTGATCCTGATTTTTATTTACTTCCATACAATGAGAAATTTTTTGAATACATTCATTGCTATATTTGTGTGAAAATACTAAATATATGTTTTCAAATTTTGTTTCTCTTTGATTTATTGCGTGTATGATCGTTTTTTTCAAATGTTCTGAGATTGTTCTCCAATCAATTTTTATTGTGTTTTCTTCAAACATAAAATTCGATTTTAAATCATAATTTTTCTCATGATTTAACCACAATTTCACTTCTTTCCGTTCAAAAAGATCTCCATCCTTCATATATATTCCCGTCATATACGCATTTGCATCGCATTCTTTTAAAATATGACTCAGTTGGTTTAATTGATGCTCTGTGATTTGCTTTTCATTTACAACATAAATCTCTTCGGGTGTCCTGTTTTCTATATATCCACTTACCAGTAATTGTGTACAAATAAACATCATAAACAAAAACAAACTCATGCATAGCATTAAAAGGCCATTGTCTATGGATAAATATTTTTTCATTTTATCCCCCTATTAAAAAGATTCCTACAGGGAAAGTCTTCCCTGCAGGAATCCATATTAATCTGTAGCATGAATTTCATAGGTAGATCCTTCAAAATCCATTGCTGCATATCCATATGTGTTTCCACTCCCCGCACTTACATTAGTCCCAGAAACAGATGTACCATATGTCGCATTTAAAACGCCTTCCGCAACACGCTTATTAGGTGTTCCTGCTCTATATGTCATTGATAATTTATTATTTTGCTTTCCAGATAACGTGAAAGTATAACTCACTTTATCTGATATTGTTAATGGGCCTTCCACAAATCCAACATATTCTGTTGCATATGCATTATACTTTGCACTTTTAACAGACTTATTATTGCTACCAGCAAACACTGGAACGGTCATAGCACATAAAGCAATTGCCATCATACATGCGGATCCCTTTCTACCAAGTTTTTTCATTATTATCGCCTTTCCTTTACTATTAAATCCTATATAATTTTTCTTTAAATTACAATTATACATGTATTATTGCATTGGTAGCGTATCATAGGCATTTTATTTTGTCAACCAATATTTTGTACTAAATAATATTTACTTTTCGTATATAATATGCTATAATTTCATATATCTTGGAGGTGTCATATGGCATACAAAAATACTCTCCTTACGGGTATCACAGACTTTCTAGTACTATCAATTTTAAAAATAAAGGGGGATTGTTATGCATATGAAATAAGCAAATATATTACAAGTGAATCAAATAAGCTACTCTCTATTTCCCCTAATACCATATATACCGTCATGTATAAACTGGAAAATGAACACATGATCAGCGAATATTCGGTTCTTGTAGG
>ENA-OPDA01000308-OPDA01000308.1-human-gut-metagenome-genome-assembly--contig:-NODE-308-length-36525-cov-6.528983_pt1 | contig 36525 bp, 31 predicted proteins | sample MGYA00241253_ERZ501486 | MGnify/ENA primary metagenome ERZ501486 (study PRJEB25962, sample SAMEA2042510) | human gut metagenome | biome: human gut; feature: human-associated habitat; material: faeces... | reverse complement strand
CATTAATTATCCATTCGGATCGTGGCAGCCAATATGTTGCAAAGGAATATAAAAAAGCAACCGAAAATATGCAGCGCAGTTATTCGAAGAAAGCTTTTCCGTGGGATAATGCATGCATTGAATCCTTTCATTCTGTTATCAAACGTGAATGGCTCAATCGCTTTAAAATCCGTGATTATAAGCAAGCATACCAGTTGATTTTTGAATATCTGGAAGCTTTCTACAATACGAAACGAATTCATAGCCATTGCAACTATATGTCGCCAAACGAATTCGAACGAGTGTATGAAAGAACACACACTGAGGCTGAGCTTCTGGCAGGTTAAAATGGGGAGAAATTTCTCATTTTAACTTGTACTAAATCTTGACATAGGACCATCTGCATTTCAATCACTGCACGCTGAATATCCGCTTCCTGATTTCTCGCATATCTTCGCAAAATCACGATTTGATTGCGAATTTTTGCATTGATAATACGTTTGGAAAAATCCAGCTTAAATTGCTCATCCTCCGTCACTGCTGCCTGCAAACGTTGCCTTTGAACATTAACATGATTAGTAGAAATCAGTCTTCCAAAATAAGCACCCTTCGTAGAATAAAACAAAATATTTACGCCACGTTTCAGACATTCCGTTATACATTGTGTAGTAATTTGTATTTTTCCAAATATCTCAATTACTTCCAAGGTCTCTGCCGGTATGCTTTTTACCATTCCATCTTTGTACTTTACCTGAAAGCGATTTTCGGTAATTCCGATTGTTGCCCCTTGTTCACATACATATAAATAGCTCATTTTTCACACCCCTTCCCCATTTTAAATTTATACCTGTCCCCTTTTTCGGGGTTTCTATTTTTCAATTTCTTGTCGTTGCTCCTACTTTCAATCTCGAGTTATCATTTCCGTCCCCTTCCCGGGGATCTTATTTCTCAATTGCAAGCGGTAATATTCGTTATGTGACATTGCCACAGAGTTTCCGTCCCCTTTCCGGGGATCTTATTTCTCAATTTGTTGATCAGTATCGGATGGAAATTGAGGCAGGTTGCCGGTGTTTCCGTCCCCTTCCCGGGGATCTTATTTCTCAATTTAGATTTGAAATCCAAGCATACAAGGAATGTAGAGAAATGTTTCCGTCCCCTTTCCGGGGATCTTATTTCTCAATTTAATTTTAGGAGGGAGCGCATATGAACGCAACAATTGTTTCCGTCCCCTTTCCGGGGATCTTATTTCTCAATGGTCAGGAAAAGTTCATAAGAACAAGCGGTAAATACGTTTCCGTCCCCTTTCCGGGGATCTTATTTCTCAATTCGAAACCGGGGAATTGATAAAAAAGTTTCCAGACGGGTTTCCGTCCCCTTTCCGGGGATCTTATTTCTCAATATGATTTTATTATATTCTCCGTAGCCCTCATAAAACTGTTTCCGTCCCCTTTCCGGGGATCTTATTTCTCAATATGAGTAAAACAACAACTAACACAACAGTAGCAACAAAGTTTCCGTCCCCTTCCCGGGGATCTTATTTCTCAATACGCGTGGTGTATCTACCGGAACGGCAACGTCTACAAGTTTCCGTCCCCTTCCCGGGGATCTTATTTCTCAATTCTTGAACTTACGTGGATCGTTTTAAACAAATCATCTGGTTTCCGTCCCCTTCCCGGGGATCTTATTTTTCAATAATAAATTGCAAAAGATCCAATGTATCAGAATGCTGAGTTTCCGTCCCCTTCCCGGGGATCTTATTTCTCAATAGGACCATTATCAAAGGAAGCTCGGCAGTTAAGAAAGTTTCCGTCCCCTTCCCGGGGATCTTATTTCTCAATCAAAGTTCTTTTTGGCGCACACGGCAACTGGAAAAGCGTTTCCGTCCCCTTCCCGGGGATCTTATTTCTCAATCAGCGTAGTCACTTTTACTCAACTCTTCTATCAGTCTTGTTTCCGTCCCCTTCCCGGGGATCTTATTTCTCAATACAATACAGACTATTGTTATTGCAATGTATAGTCTTTGTTTCCGTCCCCTTCCCGGGGATCTTATTTCTCAATTATACACCGGTGTACGATACTTGGAAATATAGATATTATGTTTCCGTCCCCTTCCCGGGGATCTTATTTCTCAATAGGATAAGCTTGAGCAGGAGCACAATCTCAAAATGAAGTTTCCGTCCCCTTCCCGGGGATCTTATTTCTCAATTCATCAAGTCGAGTAGCCGTTCGATATGGCGACTGTTTCCGTCCCCTTCCCGGGGATCTTATTTCTCAATTTGTAAAAGGTTATTTGGCAGGATTAAGAGATGCACTGTTTCCGTCCCCTTCCCGGGGATCTTATTTCTCAATTTGAGAAGAAGATTGCTAACGAGAATAGCAACTATTCGTTTCCGTCCCCTTCCCGGGGATCTTATTTCTCAATAGGTAAACTTGGAATTGCTTTGATTGGCTTAGCAGCTGTCGTTTCCGTCCCCTTCCCGGGGATCTTATTTCTCAATAATCATGTATGCACTTTGTAGTGTTCGACATCGAACATGTTTCCGTCCCCTTCCCGGGGATCTTATTTCTCAATCGTGCATTGGCTCAATTAATGAAAGATAAAAACGCAGTTTCCGTCCCCTTCCCGGGGATCTTATTTCTCAATAAAAAAATAGGGTGCAAAGTCTAGCACACCTTACAGGTTTCCGTCCCCTTCCCGGGGATCTTATTTCTCAATCGATTCCAGAGCCTATCGATAGTGTACCGGAGGATGAGTTTCCGTCCCCTTCCCGGGGATCTTATTTCTCAATACCGGCACAATCTACAGAAAGTTGATTTTATACTTTGTTTCCGTCCCCTTCCCGGGGATCTTATTTCTCAATGAAAGTAGGTGATTGTATAATAGAACCTAATGAAAGGTTTCCGTCCCCTTCCCGGGGATCTTATTTCTCAATAACAAAATGATACTTGTACTGGTTGTGGTAAATCAAGGTTTCCGTCCCCTTCCCGGGGATCTTATTTCTCAATTTTACTCAATTCTTCGGAACACTTTTCCGCGTCCCTTCGTTTCCGTCCCCTTCCCGGGGATCTTATTTCTCAATTGACCAGACGGAACAGCGAGAAAAATATTTAACGACAACGTTTCCGTCCCCTTCCCGGGGATCTTATTTCTCAATAAAAGCTGGAGCATGACGAAAAAATTTTAAAATAAGGTTTCCGTCCCCTTCCCGGGGATCTTATTTCTCAATGGTCAAATTGGAAGAAACAAAAACAAAGAAAAAGTTTCCGTCCCCTTCCCGGGGATCTTATTTCTCAATCCTGTCCTTTACATGCCTGATCTTAACTGGATTCCAAAGCCGAATTGCGGCGCAAAACCAAATCCGACTTTGGAATAAACTTCTTTCGCCTTAAAAAAGCCAAAACTGCAGTATTTTCAGGCATCGGCGCAAAATTAAGTTCTATCTCTTTGGAAACTATCCTCATTATACCAATCTTTTCGATATAAATCTATCAATTTTCTTCATACGAAATTTGTCCAATTCCCATATCATATAATTTTCCCTGATACGTCGTACACTTACAAACATGTGGCGCGATCTTCCATCCGATATCTTTCTGATGTTTATGCACACTGTATTGGCGTCCCAATGTATTTTTAAACACCTGATCTACCACCATTACCGCATCCTCACCAAACAGTGCATACAAAACCGTCTTGGAAAGGAATCCACAGCCTCCTCCCAAAAATACAGCATGTCCCGCTGTAACGGTGCGGTGAAACCGGCTGTAAAAATACTGATTGCAAACCTGTTGAAATACCTCTGCGGCTTCTAATAAATCATCGATATCATAAGGACATAACTGCGTATCAATAGAAAGAGGAAAACAGATTTCTGTTCCCGGAATCAAAGACTCCCGCAAAAGCGGCAATGGCTTTTGTTTTCCATCCAATGTATAATCAATTTTCTGACTCAACGTCAACTGATCGGTAGAGATTGACTCACTATCTCCCACATGAAGTCCTGCCAGACAATCATTGACTGCACTTGATAATTTCTTTTCATCTCTGAAAAGCGTATACAAAATCTGCTGCTCCAATTTTTGGTTTTCCCGCGACAAATAATCCTTCCTCTTGGCTTTCCGTGGTGCACTCATTTGGATTTCCTGGCAGATCTGCCAGAATGCCTCCGGCTTTTTTTGAATTTCCCAGACCAAAAGCGCAGTACGAAACATTCCTTTCACACTGCTTCCGGGTACATAAGGCAATCCATATGCATCTTTTACAAATGCATCAATCTCTTTTGGACGCGATGTACGATCGACAAAAGCCTCCTCTGCGTCCATTTCATAGAGCTTCCATGCTTCATAATCTGCTTCCCGAAGTTTCTTTTGAGCAAGCCATGTAGACAATGGCATCTCTCCATTTCTACTGTCCATCAAAAAAGAAGTAAATTCTTTCTCCCATCCACGTGCACAGACATCTTCGTACATTTTTTCCACATTCGGAATAATAACACGATGATTCCATGGCATATATATGTATTCTTTTTTCTTTATTTTCTCACCCGAACCAATATGGATAGGCGAAAGCACACGAATTTTTACCCGATAATGTTTCAAAAACTGCTGCATACTCACACCCCCAAAAATAATGCCTTTGCATAACGATATACGGCATGTCGGCCACCATCCGACACATCATAGATATCTCCTGCAAAACGATTGACAAAACATGACCCCGGTGAGAATACATACAAATCTTTTTTCTTCCTCCATTCCGGCGCATAACTGGAAGATGCCACAAACCCGGATCTTTTTTCCAACAAATACGCAGCTCCTTCCAATGCCTGTTCCAATTCCTGATCCATTGGTAATGCCGTGGAAATCAATATATTTTTGGATGATTTTTTCTGCAATCTTTTCTCCAGTTCTTCCGAAGGTTTTCCCCTTCGAAATTCAAATTTTCCCATACCACTGGATTTTTTTCCTCCAATTCCGGTATAAGACAATGACTCTAACAGTTCCTCTGCCAACGAAAGTTCTTCTTCTGATGCATATGCAACAATCAGATATAATCCGCATCCCTGCGCATAATAAAAGGTTCCCACCCGAAACGGCAGCGTATCTTCCTCTTTCCTTACATACGCCATCGTCTGCTGCCGCAGTTGTCCATAGTCTTTCATTACATCCGCTTTGAAATTGATACTCCCTTTTAAAAATTCATCCAGTTGTTCTACCGGAAGATACTTTAATTTTTTATACGCTTTCTTTTGCTCGGATTCTCCCTGCCGGCCGGATGTAACATAGATCATTGGTTTCGGAATCATATACTGCTGCCCCATATACGGCAATGCATCCGAAAAAAGCAGTGTTCCTGCTTTTACCGCGTCATAAAATTTCTGATCTATTCCAAGCTTTAATGCTTCTATATACATCGCAGAAAAAATCTGGTCTGCATGAAATGTATAAGTACATTCATCCAATGCGCCTGTTCCAAAATGTACTCCGGTTTGAAACTCTAATTTATAGATAGTATATTTCATACAATCATCCTTCCAATATTGCGCGACACTGTTCCATTACAGAATCATCTACCTCACCAATGACCGGCACCGCCTCCAAATCTAAAAACCGGATGCGTCCGTATCCTCTTGAGCCGCTTCCTCCAAGGTAATCGTATTCCAAAAGACGAAATCCCTCTTTTAAAATTTTAAAATCCTGTAACAAAGTATCTACATCTATATCATTGGAAAATTCATATATAAGCTGCATCGGAAACTGTGCGCCACGGACAACGCGTTCAATTTGTCTTGGATTTGCCACAGCTGTTGTTCTGGATATAGAATTTTCAAACTTCACCTCTGTCGCACCAGTCAAACCCAGATTCTTTAACTCCTCAAGATTAGACAAAAACATATCCGAAAATAAAATCCGGCTTTCTTTATGGTCTTTCGCACTTCCAAATAAATCTGTCAGGCATTTTGCATCATCATCTGCTGTTGCTTTCCAAACCGTATTATACTGTTTTGCAAGCAATGCTCTCATTTTTCCCTTTAAGCTGCTTCCAGGAATCATTGGCTGTTTTGAGCGTGTATCCATGATCACCGGCGAATCCACAGCACCAATCGCAGAAAACGCGCTGGAACCACCGATATGAAGTCCTGTTACAATTTCTATTGTTCCACTAATTTCAATCTTTGCAAACATTTTCTTTCCTCCTATTCATCGTGACCACCGTAAAATTTACGATACGCAACCAATGCCTCCATATAACGGCTAAATAACAGATACTGCGTCCGGCTGTTTCCGATTTCCTCCAAATGCTCCAAAAGTGATGCTTTTTCTACCAGCTCCTTCACCTTTGGCTCTCGTCCCGCCTCATATACAAACCGGATTTTCATATATTGAATCCGTCCAACGATTTCTGTAGACAATTTTTCTGACGTACAGACAATGACATCATTGTAAATAGCTGCTGTCATTGCCAAAAGATTTCGGATTTTTGAAGTTGTAACCGGAGCAACAGTTCTCCCCCTCCGATCTTTTTTCCCACAAATTTCTTTGATAGCCTTTTCTGCAGTCTCTACATAATTTTCTTCTGTTAATTTCATATCTACCTATCCTCCTCTTTGCGATTTAAGTATACATATAGATAAATAGCTGTAAGTAATTCTTTCCGATCCTTTGGATTCTGGCTCCACAAATACATTTTTTCAGAGAATTTCTGATACGCATTTTTTACTTCCGTCGAGCTCTCCCTCTCTGGTTCCATCCTCGATAACAGATACACATACCTTGCAATATTGATTTTGGTATCATAATCTCTCAGAAGCTCCGTCAGATGGTACAAAAAGGCCATTCCCCGTTCTTCGTTATTTCCAAAATATTCCTGCAATGCTCCGATTTTTTCTGCCACAACCTGTTCTAAAAATTCCGGCCACGGATAACAGTGATCTTTATTCCAGATGGTAATTGCGTTTTTTGTGTCACATGCTTTGGAACAATCCTCCAAAACCTGTGTCTCCTGCGCTATCACATGGATTGGATAAGAATCCTGATATACCCCGATTCCACCAGAAATCGTAAGTGTCCCCAGCGTAAAAGCCTCTAGTGCTTTTCTCAAATCCATAAATGCCGCAATCACTTCATTCCATGCTCCTGCCAGAAAAACATCATCTCCTCCGGAGTATACAATCACAACATTTCTTGGACCGCTTTCTGCAAAAACACTTTCTGTCCCCTGCGCAAGAATTTTGTTGATATATCCCTTGAAAAACAAAGATAACTGTCTGGATAAGGCTGCCGTACGTGACAACGTTACATAACGCTCATCTTCCCCACGTCTGAATCCATAAACAAAAGAAGTACCCAGATTATCAACATCCGCACGCAGCACTGCAATTTTTTTAATTCCCTCTGACTTTTTTGCAAGTTCTCCGAACGTGTTGGCACCTTCCGCCACATAATCTCCAACCCAAAGCTTTGTTGTCACAAGCTTTCCGGTATAAAAATTGTTTTTTGTGTAGCAGCGCACATAACTGTCGTCTTTCATGACTTCCTTTATTTTCCGTTCATACTCTACCGTCAGGTATCGGTCTCCCGGCAGTGGCAATGCATGTTCCTTCGCTTTACACAAAATCACGAAGTAATCACCATGCAGCATATCACGCCCCATAGATTCCAATGCATCACAGATCGGACATAACTGATTTGCTTCATTTAACTTTGCTACCCGGCGGCAGACACTGCATTCGCGCTCTCCATCGTGTGCTTTCCGGTTTAAATGCCGGATAACATCCGCACTGTAACGATGTGTTTTCTTTCCAGAAAGCATTTTGGAAATATTCTGATATAGTTCTGAATAACTTCCTTCTGGTACATTACGCAGATGATTGGCACTTGCTACTGCATATCCACAAGCAATATACAAAGAAATATCAAACGTCTCAAGAAGCCACTGATTCACTTGTTTTTCATAACTTTCCAGTATCTCCAACACTTCACTGGTATTTGGTAAAAGCATGTAGCAATGCCCACCGCCTGTGTAAATCAGATTTGCCCTTGATAAAGACACTTTTTCCAGTAATTCATCAATGATATGTTCCATCATGATTTCCAGATAAAAACTTCTGGCACGCAATCCTTTTAATGCACCTTTATCCCCAATCGAATAGATAAAATTCTGGATTCCGGAAATATCCATTGAATACAATAAAAACATCGGTTTTTCATAGGATTCTTTTGCATTTTCAAATAATACTTCCCGGTAATTTTTTTCTTTCTGTGCTGCAAGGTACTGTTCGACACAGGAAGCAACTGCCGCTGTAATTTTCACATGGTCAAACAAGGAAATATCTGCAAGTTCTCTTTTGGAAGTGGAAGATGGAATGTATGTAAGATTTGCTTCCAATACAGAAAGCAGGGAATTTACATATTCTTCATCCAATTTGATCCCCAGCAAATTATCTGTAATCTGATCCACCACAGTTTTATAAAAATGTTCATTCATAGCTACTGGGGCTTCCGTTGGATAATTAATATCCTCTTTGGGATTTAATACCTGCATGGCATAATGGCTTTTCCCATGATTTCCATTCAATATGTTAAATACACTGTCCAGCGGAATGGTTTTGTCAAATCCATCCTCCTGCTCAGAAGCCTCCCGACGATCCGTAAACGCAGCAACATTATCTGCATAATAAGTAATATAAGCCAGATCATCTGCTGCAATTTGAGCATTTTTTAAATATTTTCCGTGATGATATCTGACGCAGTTCAAAAGCTCTGCATCTTCAATTTTTGCTTCGTTTTTCAGAAAATCATATCCACTTGTGCTATGGTTTCTACCATCGCCGCTTCGATATACGACTTTTCCAATATCATGCAGCAGACTTCCAACAACCAGCTTTATCTGTCGATCTGTAAGCATTTGCTATCCCCTTTCTTTTATTTGCCGGATATATCCCATTCCAAGAGACGTTTTTATTCCCACTCCTGAAAATGTTCCAAATTCTATCAGCATATTTGCAAAACCCGCCATCGTTTTTGTTCCATTCATTCGAATCGTTATTTTCCCAATAAACGAAGGAATACGAACACCCTCCAATGAAAAACTGACACTTTTTAAATCATAGCGTACAATCTGCGCATTTGCACATAACTGTTCCAACGTTTCTTCATCCAACATGATATGATCCCCTGCCGCTGCATCATATTTATTCATCAGACTTTGAAACAGGCAGTGCAAATCGGGAAAGAAAACATAGTTTCCTCTCTGCTTAAATGCAGTCGGTGAAACAAACTGAATCTGCAAATATCTTCCGTGTTCTTCATGATAAAAATGCTCCATGAATTGCTTATACGGCATTTCTTCGTATTGTTTTCCACAGATTTCAATCAAAATCTGTTTCTTTTTCAACACAATCTGTTTCACATCCCATAATGCATCTTTCAGAATTGTTTTTACCGCCTGCTCATTTAATGCACAAACCACCCAGTACCAGACATCCTCTCTACACTCGAGATGCTGCGTATATGGATGTAATTGGGAATAATGCAGTTCATCTGCATATTCCTCTGGTAATAATTCCATCAACACTCCATGGAATAACGAAGCCATCTGATAGGATAATGCTTCTCTACATTTCAATTTCAGTTCTAATCTCGCAACCATATACCTTCTATTCCTACTTTGCAAATATTCTATAGATAAATTATATCTCTACCACATCAGTTATTCAACGACAAATTTACTCTCCTGCTTCTTACCAACATAAAAAAGGCGACAGCCTCTCGCCATCGCCTCATAATATGTTTTCTTTTAGAAATCAGTTAATGTAGCAGCTCTCTTTTCTAAGAATGCTCCCATGCCTTCCTTCTTGTCATGTGTATCATTGACAACGCCAAACAGGTTAGCCTCCATCTCAACAGCGTTCTTGATGTCCATGTCATAGCCATTGTTGATTGCAGCCTTTGCAACAGATACGGCATAGCTTCCCTTGGAGATGATCTTTGCAGCCATAGCTTTTGCTGTTGGCATAAGCTCTTCTTTTGCAACTACCTTATTTACAAGACCGATGCGGTATGCTTCGTTTGCATCTACGTTGTCACAGGTGAAGATCATTTCTTTTGCACGTCCCATGCCTACCAGACGGGCAAGTCTTTGTGTACCACCGAATCCAGGAATGATTCCAAGACCACACTCTGGCTGTCCGAAGATTGCATTCTCGCTTGCGATACGGATATCACATGCCATAGAGATCTCACATCCTCCGCCTAATGCAAATCCGTTCACTGCAGCGATAGTAACCTGACGCATATTCATCAGTTTAAAGAATGGCTCAGAAGCCTTGATTCCGAATGCACGTGCTTCTGGAGCTGTGAAGTTTACCATCTCAGCAATATCTGCACCAGCTACGAATGACTTGAACTCGTTGCCCTTCTTATCCGGACCGCCGGTTAAGATGACTGCTTTGATATCATCGTTTGCTTCAATCTCGCTTAAGCATACGTTTAACTCATCCAGAGTCTCACTGTTTAATGCATTTAATGCTGCTGGTCTGGAGATTGCTAATACAGCGATTCCGTCAGCTACTTCCAGAGTTAAATTCTTGAACTCACTCATTGTATAAATCCTCCTAATCCTAAATGTCTTTCGTAACGGTATATGTACCTGATTGTCACGAATCATCGACAGTTTCATATGGAATAATCGTAACACTTTGTCAAAAATTTGTCAATCCTATAAGTGTCCGTAAGCGCAGAAAAACAGCCGGATTTCCGGCTGCTTTCCCTCTATGCAACCCTGTGCTGCATATGATTCTTTAAAAACAGATAATCGATGCCATCTACCACCTGTTTATTGACCAGCACAATATTCTCAATGTCTTTTGCAGTATCAATCTTACTGCTTAAATACTTATCATGCATTTTCTGAATATAATCAAACAGTGCCTCCTGGCTGGCAAACTGCCGATGCCCGCATTCATTCAACACCTTCGGTGCCTCCGTCTTTAAAAAGGCGCGGAGTTCATGTTTGAGATGTTCTTCATAAGCACAGTGTTCTTTAAATCCTCCCGGATAAATCTTATTGTGCGGAAAGGTAAAATAATCTGCTACGTAATGCGTGATCTCCCCCAGATTCATGTAATACATCCGTTTCCGTTTGGAAAAACGGTTCTCTTTTCCATGGATCAATGCATCTATATCTTTCCTGAGTTTTGGAAATGTACCGGTAATCTCATGCCGTTTATAGATAAAAGATGGCTTACAATCCGGCAGGACGCTTCCAATATAAAACGACAGCCAGTGTTTTTTCAGCCCTTCGTCCTCTGTATTTGCTACAATATAACGTGCCAGTGAAATATGTGACTTCTTTCTCATGTTTTCCGCCCATCCTTTCTGAAATGGCTTTTGTGCTGTAACAATTTCCCTGTCATCATCATATATCCAGGGCTTCAAAAAAACAAGAGAAATTTTTGTAAATATCATTGGAAATTTTTGAAAAAACAGCCCGCTACTTCTCGTTCATCTGTTTCATATAAGTAATAAACTCCTCCAGTTCCAGTGGTTTTGCATACAGGTATCCCTGATAGCAATGACAGCCCAGCGTATCCAGTAGATCTCTCTGCTCCCTGTTTTCCACAAACTCTGCAATTACATTTACCCCAAGTTCCTGTCCCAGTTCAATAATCGAACGCACAATTTTCTGATTCGTATGGCTTTTCAAAAGCGGGCGGGTCAGTGAACCGTCCAGCTTGACCACATCAAAATACTCTGACTGCAGGTACAGCAGGGAAGTATGTCCCATGCCGAAATCATCAATCAAAAGCTTATGCCCCTGCTTTTTGAGTTCTTCAAGTTTCCGGACAACCACATCCGTCTGCAGAAGGATATCCTGTTCTGTAATTTCAATCCAGAGCATATGGGCATCTATCTCTTTTTGTTCCATTGTCTGCCGGATATATCCCTCAATGTCCCACAACAGGGAGTGCGCGGTAATGTTTACGGAAATTTTAAAATCCGAATCATATTGTGCACACGTCTGCACAATCCCATCCGTAACCTCATCAATGATAAACCGTTCCAGTTCCGGCAATACCTTTCCCGCCTCTGCAAGATAAATAATAAGTGGTGGATATATCATACCATATACTGGATGGTTCCAGCGCAGCAGTGCCTCAGCACCAATACAGATACCATCGCTGCATACCTGTGGCTGATAAAGCATATACAGTTCTTTATTCTTGATCGCATGCTTTAAATCAAGCAGGAGCATACGGGAAATCATTCCGATATGGTCTCCGCGCGTCAAAAACACCGGCTGGTCAATCTGTTCTTCCTTTTCCTGTAATTCGTGTATCAGAACCTGAACATGACGCTTGGCTTTATATACCTCCATCCTCTGATTTATTTTCAGGAACGGAAGGTAAAACAATATCCCTGCCAGAATTTCCACTGCCTGCACGGCAATTCCCTTCCAGGAACCGCTGGCAAGATAGCCACCGATACCAACCGGTGTCGACCATACTACCTCATGGGTAAGAACCGGCAGGAAACCGCATACCGTTGCTGCATATGCCAGGCAATAGCACACCACCGGTGTCAGGACAAACGGAACCAGCAGAATCGGATTTAATATGATCGGAATACCAAATGTAAGCATTTCATTTAAATTAAAGACTACCGTAAATGATGCCAGCCCTGCCAGCTTTCCGGTACGTTCTTTGCGGAAGAACAAAAGCAATGCGATCAGGACACTGACCGTTGTGCCACAGCCTCCCATTGCCACATACACATCGTAAAATGCCTTTGAAAAAACAACATTTCCTGTGACACCAAAATTATGGACTGCCACTGCCTCCAGAATATGGCTTCCATGCAAACCGAAAAACCACATCAGATTTACCGCGAACGTATAGAGCAGTCCGGAAAGGAAATTACTGTAATCTGCAATATTCTGACATGCTGCATAGAAAATATGGTTAAACCACTGATAACATCCATAGATTCCGGTAATTCTGCCAATAAGCAGATTCAACCCTCCCGAACCGGCTGCAACAATACCGAGTGGAATCAGTGTACGGATTGCCAAGACACAACCTCCCCCCCATCCCCGCGGTATACTGTTCCAGCATCAGTTTATGGCATCTGCGCAGCTTTGAAAATGCCATGCAGGACAAATAACCGATAAACATTGCCGCAAAACATCCGGTCGTTCCCAGTCCTGCCACATCAAAATCTTCTGTTCCCAGATTCAGCTGTGCGCTGAATGCGGCAAGTGCTACAACCACATACATAACGACATTTTCCAGCGATTCATTTTTCTCCATTGCATAACTGTACGCAATGGTAATCACCAATGCTACAGAAAAAATACCGTATGTTCCCTCATAAACCATTGTAAGGAAATCATAAAACCATCTCCCACCCCCCTGCGTCAGAAACATCTGGTATGGGGCGACCGGAAAATCACGGACAGCACAGGCAATCCCCCCTGTCAAAACAAGTGGGATTATCATTCCCAATGCACATCGGACGACATGGGAAAAAAGCTGTTCTCAAATTTCAGCATTCCTCTTTTTAATACTTCTTTCATACCCTCTCCTACCCAAATTGATTCTTCTTGTTTTTTCTTTTATTATCGCTCACTTTCTGACGAAAAGCAACGAAAATGTACAATTTCAACAAAAAAGCACCGTATGAAAAGACTTTTTAGGTAATTTCATACGGTGCTTTTTTTTATCGTTTTCAATTATTGATTGTCTGATTCTCCCAGCGACTGTAATCCTTTCAACAGCTCCCCGGCATCAATATCACTAAGTTTATTCAGGGCTTTTTCGAATTTTCCCACACCATCACTGCCTTCTGCACAGCCATGCCCACAGGTCATGCAATTATGGGTACATTCTTCTTCCATCTTATTTATATCTCCCATAGGACTGCCTCCTATTCATGTTTTGGAACGATTTTCTCAATTCCTCCCATATATGGCTGTAATGCTTTCGGAATGTTTACGCTTCCGTCTTCGTTCAGATTATTCTCCAGAAATGCGATCAGCATACGCGGCGGAGCAACAACGGTATTGTTTAAGGTATGTGCAAAATACTTCCTGCCATCTTTTCCCTTTATGCGGATCTTCAGACGTCTTGCCTGAGCATCTCCCAGATTGGAGCAGCTTCCTACCTCAAAGTATTTCTTCTGACGCGGAGACCATGCCTCGACATCACAGGATTTCACTTTCAGATCTGCCAGATCACCGGAACAGCACTCCAGGGTACGAACCGGAATATCCAGACTGCGGAACAGATCTACCGTATTCTTCCAGAGCTTGTCATACCATGCTTTGGATTCTTCCGGCTTACATACCACAATCATCTCCTGCTTTTCGAACTGGTGGATACGGTAAACACCACGCTCCTCAATACCATGTGCTCCCTTTTCCTTACGGAAACATGGGGAATAACTGGTCAGTGTATATGGAAGCTTCTCCTCATCGTTGATGGTATCAATGAATTTACCGATCATGGAATGTTCGGATGTGCCGATCAGATAGAGATCCTCCCCCTCGATCTTGTACATCATGGCATCCATCTCGTCAAAACTCATAACACCGGTCACAACGTTGGAACGGATCATAAATGGCGGAACACAGTAAGTAAATCCGCGGTTGATCATGAAATCCCTTGCATAAGCGATTACCGAAGAATGAATTCTTGCGATATCCCCCATCAGATAATAAAATCCGTTTCCAGCTACCTTTCCGGCAGCATCGAGATCAATTCCGTCAAAACGCTCCATAATATCCGTATGATATGGGATTTCGAAATCCGGAACATATGGATCACCGAATTTTTCGATCTCCACGTTGCAGCTGTCATCCTTTCCAATCGGTACGGATGGATCAATGATATTTGGAATTGTCATCATGATCTTTGTCACTTTTTCGGAAAGTTCCTTCTCCTGTGCCTCTAACTCAGACAAACGGGCAGCATTTGCAGCTACCTGTGCTTTGACTTCTTCTGCTTCGTCTTTCTTTCCCTGTCCCATTAAGGCACCAATCTGCTTGGAAAGTTTATTACGGCTGGCACGCAGCTCATCTGCCTCAGACTGCGCAGCCCGGGCCTTTGCATCCAGTTCTATTACCTCGTCCACAAGCGGAAGCTTATGATCCTGAAATTTCTTTTTGATGTTTTCTTTTACAACATCCGGATTTTCTCTTAAAAATTTTAAATCTATCATGGTTCCTCCTATTAATGCATCGGCTGCAGCGGATATTTATCGGTCAGTGTTTTAATGATGGCTTTTGCCTTCTCAACAGCCGGCTCACCCTCTTTGATGAGCATGGCAATTGCCTCAGCTACCTGATCAAAATCGTCCTCTTTTAATCCTCTGGATGTAGCTGCCGGTGTTCCCAGACGGATTCCACTTGTCACGAATGGTTTCTGTGGATCGTTTGGAATCGTATTCTTATTGGCAGTAATATGCGCACTGTCAAGAAGTTTCTCCACAACTTTTCCGGTCAGCTCATATGGAGTCAGGTCAACCAGCATCAGATGATTGTCTGTTCCACCGGATACGATCTTAATGTCACGCGCCTGTAATCCCTTGCAGAGTGCCTGTGCATTCTTAACGATCTGTGTCTGATATTCTTTAAACTCAGGCTTTAATGCCTCCTCAAAGCAGACTGCTTTTGCAGCGATCACATGCATCAGCGGTCCTCCCTGTGTTCCCGGGAAGATAGCTTTATTGAAATTATACTTTTTGTTTACCTCATCACTGCAGAGGATCATTCCTCCACGAGGTCCGCGCAGTGTCTTGTGTGTTGTAGTGGTTACCACATCTGCGTATGGAACCGGACTTGGATGCAGCCCTGCGGCTACCAGTCCTGCGATGTGCGCCATATCTACCATAAGCACCGCATTCACTTCATCTGCGATCTCACGGAATTTCTTAAAGTCAATGGTACGTGCATATGCAGATGCACCTGCAATAATCATCTTTGGCTTGCATTCCAGTGCAATCTCTCTTACTTTATCATAGTCAATAAATCCCTCATCGTTGACTCCATAAGGTACCACATGGAAATACGTACCGGAAAAATTCACCGGTGAACCGTGTGTCAGATGTCCGCCGTGATCGAGATTCATTCCCATAATGGTATCACCCGGCTTTAAAATGGCAAACTGTACTGCCATGTTTGCCTGTGCACCGGAATGCGGCTGTACATTGACGTACTCACAGCCAAACAGTTTCTTTGCACGCTCTCTTGCCAGTTCCTCAACTACATCCACACACTCACATCCGCCGTAATAACGCTTTCCCGGATACCCTTCTGCATATTTGTTGGTCAGAATACTTCCCATTGCAGACATAACCGCCGGGCTCACCCAGTTTTCCGATGCAATCAGCTCAATGTGGCTGTTTTGTCTGTCAAACTCTGCAGTGATCGCTGCTGCAATTTCAGGATCTACTGCCTGTATATCTTCCAGTGTATACATAATATTCTCCTTTTCAATTCTTTTTTCCCATTATACCGAATTCTTCGGTGCAATGCAACCGTTCCGCTTCCATATAAAACAAATGGGAGCTGCCATGCAGCTCCCTGTCTTGATACAGAATTATTTCTTTTTTGTCTTTGCAGCAGCTTTCATCAATTTGTCTTTGCCAAGATGCAGTTTCATGACATACCATAATGCAGCTGCAATAAAGATGGAAGAATACGTACCACTGATCAGTCCAATCATAAGCGGTAATGCAAACTCACGGATGGAAGATACTCCGAGGATAAACAGCAGCAATACCATGATGATGGTTGTAATGGAGGTATTCAGTGAACGGGAAAGTGTCTGTGTCAGAGACCGGTTTGCCACCTCTGCCAGTGTTTCCGGTGTCTGTTTCTTCATACCCTGCATGTTCTCACGGATACGGTCAAAGATAACAATGGTATCATTGATGGAATATCCGACAATTGTAAGTATGCAGGCAATAAATGTATTACCTACAGAAATACGGATCAATGCATAACCCGTCAACATAACAAGTACATCGTGTACCAGTGCAATAATCGCACTTCCGGCGAAACGGATGTCCTTGAAACGGAACCAGATATAAAACAGCATGAAAATACATGCAACGATCAGTGCCTTGACCGCATTGGAACGCATCTCATTACTGATGGTAGAACCAATACTCTGGCTCTCGATTGTGGCTTCATCAACACCAAACTTGTCCACCAGCATCTGATTTACTTCTTCACGTTCGCTCAGGCTCAGTGTCTTTGTCTTAATTGTCACAACATTGCTGCCGGATACGGTACTTGCCTGGATGGCATTATCATTGATAACCTTTGCGACTTCCGGTACAATCTTGTCCTCTACCTGCTCAACGGTATAATCTTTACCAAAATCTGCGGAGATGGATGTACCACCCTTAAACTCCAGACTGAAATTCAAAGCGCCCTTTCCGGCTGCTCCGTAACCGATCATTCCAACAAATCCGGCTACGATCACAACGAGGGAAAGGATAAAACATACCCAGCGATGCTTCATGAAATCGATGGTCTTATGTTCTTTTGCACGTCCGTATAATTTCTCGTTTCTGCATCCAACCGCATAAAATGCCAGATTTAACAGTCTCGAAATGACAAGTGCAGTGAACATGGAAACAATCAGGGAGATAATCAGTGTATATGCAAATCCCTTAACAGTTCCGGAACCAAGCCACATCAGTACCAGCGCTGCAATAAAGGTGGTCACGTTACCGTCAATGATGGCTGACATTGCCTTTTTGTAACCTGTTTTGATGGAAGTCAGTACAGACTTGCCGGCTGCAATCTCTTCACGGATACGTGAGATAATAATAACGTTCGCATCCACCGCCATACCGATACCAAGGATAACACCCGCGATACCCGGAAGTGTCAGCGTAATTTCAAACAGATAAATCAGAGCTACCGTTACGGTTGTATAAATGGCAAGACCAATGGATGCAACCACACCGGATAAGCTGTAATTTAAGATCATGAAAAGCATCACAAGGATCAGACCGATGATGGCTGCCTTGACACTGGAAGAAAGTGCTTTTCCACCCAGCTGTGCCCCTGCTACGGAAGATTCCATCTCTTCGAGCTTTAAGTTGATCGCACCTACACGGATAAATGTTGCAAGCTGTTCCGCTTCATCATAATCAGACATACCGTTGATGACACAGCTTCCGTCTTTGATTGCGCTCTCTACTTTCGGTACACTGATGAAATGATCATCATAGTAAATACCGATAGATTCTCCGGAAGAAGCTGCCTTTGTGGTTGCCTCTCCAAACACATCTGCTGCTTTTTTCTTTAATGTCAGCTGAACAACCGGCTCCTTGGTACTGGTAGAGGAAGACTGGTTATACGCTGCATTGGCAGACTTTACATCATTACCGTCCATGATTACAGAACCATTGTCAACCAGATTCTGAATGTCATAATTCAGTTTGTATTCCCCTGTGGAACTGTCATAACTGTAGTTTTCATTACCGTCCGAATCTTTCTGTACGATAAAATACAGCGATCCCGGGCTTCCCAGATCCTCAAGTACGGCATTTGCATCATAGACACCAGGAATTTCTACCGTAATACGGTCATCGCCGACCGGATATACCGCATATTCGGTACTGTAACTCTCGGCACGCTCTTCAAGCTTTGCTACCGTATCATTGATATCTTTCTTGGATGGATTCTTATCCTTGATCCGGTAAGTAATGGACACACCACCGGAAAGATCAAGACCAAGTTTAATACCTTCGGCTTCCGTCTTGTTGTCAGTTTTTTTCTGACTTGTGCTTGTCGCAGACATAATCGTGCTCGTGTAATATCCCAGTCCGATCAGACAGGCCAGGATAATCGCGATTATAGCGACGCCCTTGCTTTTTTTCATGTTTGCTTCCTTCCTATTCCTTTAATTTTCCGCTTCCGCAGCTTTTATCATGATTGCGCATTCAATACGTTTCTTCTGGAGTTCACATCCCAGATCATAAGCATCTGTGATGGTTCCGTGGAAATTGTACGAATTTGCAGCACATCCCCCACTACAGTAAAATCTGGCAAAGCATTTACGGCACTTTTCTTTTGCATAGACATTGCAGCATTTAAACTCGTCCTGCAGATTCGTGTTTTTCACGCCATCCCAGACATTTCCCATCAGAAAATCTTCATTTCCGACGAACTGGTGGCACGGATACAGATCTCCCCACGGTGTGACTGCAAGGTATTCCGTTCCGGAACCACATCCGGACAGACGCTTGTACACACAAGGTCCACCTTCCAGATCAATCATGAAATGGAAGAAGTTGAAAGAATTTCCTTCTCTGTTACGGCGGACCATCTCCGCTGCCAGTTTATCATATTCTTTAAAGAGAACCGGAAGATCCTCTTCCTGCAGTGCATATTCATCGGTCGGCTGTGCGACAACCGGCTCCACAGAAATCTGCTTGAATCCCAGATCGGCCAGATGCAGTACATCCTTGGAAAAATCGGTGTTGAAATGGGTATAGGTACCGCGGACATAATAACGCTCCTGATTCCGGCTTTCTGCAAGTTTCTGGAACTTCGGAACGATCAGATCATAGCTTCCCGCCCCCTTCCGGAACGGACGCATACGGTCATTCACTTCTTTTCTTCCATCAATACTTAAAACGACATTGTCCATTTCCTTATTTGCAAATTCCATGATATCGTCATTTAGCAACACCCCGTTCGTTGTCAGCGTAAAACGGAAATGCTTGTCATGCAGCTTTTCCTGTTCCCGTCCATAGGCAACCAACTGTTTTACCACATCAAAATTCATGAGTGGCTCTCCTCCGAAGAAATCCACTTCAAGATTTTTCCGGTTTCCGGAGTTTGCAATCAGGAAATCAAGTGCCTGTTTTCCTGTCTCATAAGACATCAGGGCTCTTCTTCCATGATATTCGCCCTCTTCCGCAAAGCAATAGCGGCATGCCAGATTGCAGTCATGTGCAATATGTAAACACAATGCCTTTACTACCGTCGGGCGCTTCTTAAAATCAAAAATCTTCTGTTCGTAAGCATCTTCCGTAAACAGGTCTCCCTGCTCCTTTAACTGCTCTGTTTCTTCGATTGCTTCTGCAATCTCCTGTTCCGGATACCGGGATTGTAACTGGGCAATGATCTCTGCCCTGGAGTGATCTTCAAATAATGCGATCACGTCATAAGTCACATCATCCACCACATGAATGGCACCGGAGTTTACGTCTAATACAATATCATAGCCATTGTTCTTAAACTGATGAACCACTATAATATTTCCTCTCTTTCCTAAACATAATAAAACCGCGCGCTACGCACGCGGCTTTATTATGCCTTATTTTTCTTACCTTAGCGTTCGGGCTGTGTAAGTAATCACTCCGTGATTACTTACACTTCTCGCAGGTCTGGTTTCCTACTGTACAGGATGTCTTACATGCAGACTGGCATGATGTCTGGCACTCGCCACATCCACCTGTCTTGATTGTGTTCTGTAACTTTCTTGTATTTAATGTCTTTACATGCTTCATGAGAATCTCTCCTTTGTCTGTTTTTTTGGATTTCCCGTCTATCTGTATTATTATAGCACAGTGGTCACCATAAGGAAAGTCTTTTTTTACAGTCACACAGCCCTTACTTCTTTTTCCACCGCACGCTTCCCAGCAGTGCCGCTGCCGTACACAAAATCAGAATCGTCAGGTTTTCTCCCTCCAGCGCAATCCAGTGCTGTTCCCGTATGCAGGAACAGACATACAGAATCCCGAAAAAAAAGCCTCCCAGCATAACTGCGCAAAAAGGTATGGCACCACATTTACATGCGCGCAGGATTTTTCCACCGATGAGACCGGAAAGCGCATACCATGCCGTAATTCCCGCCCGGATCAGTTCCACCGACAATCTCATGGAATAGGAAATCCCGCACCATAACAGAAAAAGCGCCGCGGAGAGCAGACATGTGCCTATAAAGCAGCCTGCAAACTTTGCGACGTTTCTTCCTGTTTTATTATTTATTTGTTCCTGCCCATTCTCCACACATACTTCTCCGGAAATTGTCCTCCTTAGAGTTTATGGGAAATACGGCTCTTTTATTCCATTTTACAGTTCGCAGTTATTTACGGTTCTAGGGAACGGAATGACATCGCGGATATTTGCCATACCCGTCAGATACATCACGCAGCGCTCAAATCCAAGACCGAATCCGGCATGTCTGGCTGATCCGTATTTGCGCAGATCCAGATAAAACTTGTAATCTTCCTCTTTCAGCCCCATGTCCTGAATACGTGCCAGAAGTTTATCATAATCGTCCTCTCTCTGGCTTCCGCCGATGATCTCTCCGATTCCCGGAACAAGGCAGTCTACTGCTGCAACTGTCTTTCCGTCTTCATTGAGTTTCATGTAAAATGCCTTGATTTCCTTCGGATAATCGGTTACAAATACCGGTCTCTTATAAATCTGTTCGGTCAGGTAACGCTCATGCTCGGTCTGCAGATCACAGCCCCAGGATACCTTATAATCAAACTTGTCATTGTGTTTTGACAATATCTTAATTGCTTCTGTGTAGGTCACCCGTGCAAAATCATTGTTTACTACGTTCTCCAGACGATCCAGCAGACCTTTGTCCACAAAATTATTGAAAAATGCCATTTCTTCCGGTGCATGTTCAATCACATAATTGATCACATACTTTAACATGCTTTCCGCAAGCATCATATCATCTTCGAGATCTGCGAATGCGATCTCCGGCTCAATCATCCAGAACTCAGCCGCATGTCTGGTTGTGTTTGAATTTTCCGCACGGAAAGTCGGTCCAAACGTATAAATATTTTTAAATGCCATCGCATAGGTTTCTCCGTTTAACTGACCGGATACGGTAAGATTGGTAGGTTTTCCAAAGAAATCCTTAGTATAATCCACGGTTTTATCCTGTTTTTTCGGCACATCTTTTAAATCAAGCGTTGTTACCTGGAACATTTCCCCTGCACCCTCGCAGTCACTTCCTGTGATGAGCGGAGTATGCACATAAACGAAATCGCGCTCCTGGAAAAATTTGTGAATCGCATATGCACACAGGGAACGTACACGGAACACCGCCTCAAACGTATTGGTTCTCGGACGCAGATGTGAAATGGTACGCAGATATTCAAACGTGTGACGCTTCTTCTGCAACGGATAATCCGGTGTGGAAGCACCTTCCACGGTTACCTCTGCTGCCTGGATCTCAAACGGCTGTTTTGCTTCCGGCGTAGGCACCAGCTGTCCTTTTACAATGACTGCTGCTCCGACATTAATCTTGCAGACCTCCTCATAATTCTCCAGACCATCTCCATATACAACCTGAATCGGCTCAAAAAAGGTACCGTCATTCACTACAATGAATCCAAAATTTTTGGAATTACGGTTACTTCTTACCCATCCGCCGATTGTTACCTGCTGATTTTCATATCTGATCGTATTTTTGAAAATCTCTCTGACATTTACTAATTCCATACTGTCCCTCCGTTAAAAATCTAATCTATCCCTTAGTTGTTTTTATTGAACCCTTTCGTTTTCCGATGACTCTGTCGTCTGTGTATCCGGTTCTACGGTAATATTGGCTTTCTCCACAACATACGAAATCGCCTGATTGACCACATACAGCTGACGAAGTGTTTTCTTTCCATCCTCTTTATTTCCACCACCATAATATTTATATACCGCATTTTCATCTGCCATCTGGCTGTTGCCTGAACTTACCAGATAATCTACAAATGACTTAAAATCATCATCACTGATTGTAATATTTTCTTTTTCCGCAATCCGTCCAAAGATAAATTCAATTTTGATCTGCTTGGTCATCAGTTCTTTCCACTGTTTTTTCATATCATCCACGGTAGTATTGTTATTCTTGGCATACTGTTCCAGAGTCTGTGTATCATTGCAGTTGTCTGCTTCAAATTCATGCTGATATTCCTGCAGACGCGCATCCAGATACTCATCCGGAATTGTCACTTTACATTTATCCAGCAGATCATCTTCAACTGCGCTGATACTTGCCTGAGACTTGGAATTTGCGGCCTGCTTTTCGAGTACCTGCCGTACATATGCAACCAGATCCTTTTTCGTGGTGATCTTCTGCTCGGTAAATGCATCTGCTACCATGTCATCGGTCAGCGTGTCCATGGTAACCGGCTTATAAATTCCCTTGATTTTGAATTTAAACGTTGTTTTCTTTCCCGCCAGATCCGAAGACTGGTAATTCTCCGGGAATGTCACATCCGAACTTACTTCTTCCCCGACTTTTGCGCCGACAAGCCCATCACTGAATCCATCAATGTAATTTGTCTTCTGTGTGGCATCACAGTTGTTCGCCACATCAATCATTGTGTCTGTCGCAGAACCGCCATCAAATGCATCCCCGTCGAGATATCCGGTATAATCCACCTTGACATAATCATTCTTTTGAACCGTATCACGGTCTTTTACCTCAACTCCGGTGATTCCGTAATACGGAAGCAGCGACATTAAATTCTGCTCCACCTGATCATCTGTCACATCATAATTTCCGGAGATTGTAACATCAATCCCTTTATAATCTGCAAGTTTCGTCACAAGTTTTGACAGATCCAGCTTCATCTGTGCGCTGTGCGGTCCGTCAAACACTTCACTTGCCGTCTCCTGTGTTCCCTGCTGGGTACTTGCCTTTTTATCACTGTCTGTACCACATGCTCCCATGGATAATACCATCGTCATGCACAAAAAAAGTATAACCACTCTTTTCTTCATAATGTCCCAAATCCTTCTTTCTTTCCTTTTACAACTAATTAAACATACCATAAATCCATAGAAAATACAAACAGTAAACGTTGATTTTTACAGAAATCTTTGCTACAATAAATTTTAGTATATAGAGGAGGAAATCCACGATGAAACCAATAGGAATCGTATTATTAGTGATTGCCATTATTCTGGTAGCCGCTATGATTGTCCTGTACTTTCTCGGAAAGAAAGCACAGAAGAAAAAAGAAGAACAGGATGAGCAGATGAAAGCCGCTGCGCAGACAGTGACGATGCTGATCATCGACAAAAAACGAATGAAAATGAAAGATGCCGGCCTTCCTTCACAGGTAATGGAGCAGGCAAACAAACTCATGCAGCGCGCCAAACTTCCAATCGTAAAAGCCAAAGTCGGACCAAGAGTCATGACACTGATCGCAGACGAGCAGATCTACGATGACATTCCGGTCAAGAAAGAAGTCAAGGCAACCGTCAGTGGTCTTTATATCACAGGCGTACGCGGACTCCGTGGACCGCTGGAAAAACCGGTCAAAAAGAAAAAAGGATTCCGTGCAAAGCTTCAGGAAAAGTACAATGAAGCCAATGCCAAGTTGAAAGAATCCAAATCCGGTTCCAGCAGCAAAAAGAAATAATGTGTTTACAGGAAAAAACAGGAAAAGGCTTATCTTCCCCACCGGGAAGATAAGCCTTTTCTTTTCATGCAGATTCTATACCGTTGTTCCACAAATCATGATTCTTCCATCTGAAACAGCTGCATATTTCTTTCCAGAACCTCTGCAATATTTTTAAGGTTCTCTGCATTCTGACTGATATCATTGATAACCGAACCAATTTCCATCATGGAAGCCGAGGTCTCCTGTGTGCTTGCCGCATTTTCCTCTGCGATTGCCGACAGACTCTGTACCGTATCTACGATCTTATTTCTTGCATCCTCAATCTTTTGTGTCTGTTCTTCTATGGATACCATTCCATGGATGGACAAATTGACACCTTCATGCATTTGTTCAAAAACTTCTGCCGTCTTTTTCACTTTTTCGTTCTGCTCCTGCATGATTTCCTTCACATCTTCCATCGTATGTACTGCAGTTTCGGAATCTTTCAGCAGTTCACGGATAATATCCTCAATCCGCTTGGCAGATTCGTTGGACTGTTCTGCCAGCTTCTGGATCTGTGCTGCCACCACCGCAAAACCTTTTCCTGCCTCTCCTGCCCTGGCAGCCTCAATGGAAGCATTGAGTGACAGCAGATTGGTTTCATCTGCAATGGAAGCAATCAGCGATGTTGCATCCTTGATCTTCAAGGCAGAATCATTCGTTGTATTGGTCTGTTCATAAATCACATTGATGGACTCGGTTGCCCTCTCATTGATTTCTCCCAGTTCTTCCAGTGCCTTTTTGGCTATCTGTCCGGACTCATTCATCACATCTGCCGTCTCGTTCATGGATTTTACCTGGCTTGTAGAATCCTCAATCATCGTACCCATGGAAATAATGGACTCGGTTGCCCCCTGTGTCTCCTGTGCCTGACTGGTTGCACTGGTTGCGATCTCATTTACTGCGGTCTCCACATTATTTACGTTTCCTGCTGTCTTTACCGCGTTATTGTTTAACGTTTCCGACGCATCAAACAACTGTCCACTCTGCTGCCGTATCTTCTGTACAATTTCCGTCAGAGCCTCTTTCATCCGAAGCACGGCATTTGCAATGCTTCCGACTTCCCCACGATGTGCGGCACATTGTTCCAGTACCTGATCGTTTCGCAGATCCAGCTGTGCAATCCGGTTCACGGAATCTGTAATCTTTGATAACGGACGTGTAATCCGTGTTGCAAAAACAAACGCTGCCAAAGCCCCGAGCAACAGCAGCACACCTGAAATCAGGATTCCCCTTTGCTCCAGCATTAATGCCGGTGCAAGAAGCTCTGCATCATCCGCCGTGACTACAAGGATAAACTGTTTTTTGCTGGTATAACATGCGGCAAATTTTTTCTCCCCCTGAAATACATACTGCACAGTCTCCGGTTTTGGGATACTTCCCCCCTGTATCTCTTTGAGCATCTTTTTGACAGCATCGTTTTCTACCGGCTGCCCGATTTTCTCAGCGGTAGGATGATACAGCATCGTTCCGTCAAATCCGACCAGATAGGCATAAGCTGTCTTGGCTCCTGCGATATCTAGCTGCTGTAAAATGTCCTGTGCAGCTTCCGGATTATCTAAAAGATCAATATTTACCTGCATGGCACTTTCCATCTCCCTTCCATACGAAATGGAAAGATCCAGCAGATAGTCGGAATAGATACTGCGGATATTGCTTTTTACCCCAGGCATAATCATGAGTGTATACAATATTACAATCACTGCCGCCACAAGAATCACTACCGCAATAAACTGCGTTTTCATAGAATGCCAGAAAGAAATTTTCTGCTGCCTGTGTTCCGTATTCATAATGATTTCCCCCTCTGTTATCATTTTTTACATTATACCACAACTCAGCATTTTTTCACAATATTTAACAATTTTTTCGTTCATTTTCGTTTGTTTTCGTGCATATTCATTACTTACGTCTGTTTATCTGACAAGTTTGAATGCCGGGTCCTGTTTCGGATTTGCCAGAATCCGGATATGGCAGTCCGCCAGATGCTCATTGTTTATCTCCAGCGCATATTCCACCTCAACCGTAATCTCTTCCTCTTTCTCCTGCACATCCACACGGTAGGCATCAATTCCCACCAGCAGGCTGCCGTATGGGGTATTATAATATGTAATATTTTTTTTATTTTTTTCAAAAATCATATGAACGTTGACAGCACCCTTTTTCGTCAGTTCCATATAATTATCACGCACTTTAATCATGTTCCTGGTCGATTCTTTCTGACCTTCCATGACCTCCTCGTACATAAAAAAATGCTTGCCATTCCGAAAATAATAATCTCCCGGGGAGATCACTTCTATCGTGTCATTCTGTTCGTTTTCCCCGATCTGCAATCCCTTGATGGACAATAATACGTCTTTTGTCATAGCCAGTTCCTTCTTTTCCTTGATATCTTAACGCACATTGGCGTGCTTCATTATCATAACCAGTTTAACGGAAATAATCAAGGAATTTCCACCGGATCTGCATTTTTCCAGAATCAAACACATCTGCATATTCTTCCTGTGTCAAAACTTCACGCAGCTCCTCACCGGAAGATTCATCCATAACCTCATATACCGATCCCTGAAAACACATATTCGGATACAGCACACACCACCAGTTATGTCCTTCTCCTTTTCCCAGCGTTATCTGCAATGCACGGTATTTTCCTGCCGGAAACGTATAATCCCCATACGTTTTCACAGGGAAATCCACATTGGCAAGCCTTGCGCTGGCACCGTATGTATAGCCGTTTTTGTGCAGCGTTTTTTCCGCTGTTTCTATAATTTCGTCCATGTGGTCCTGCACAATTTTTTCGGTTTGCGCCCGGTCTGTTACCTTTTTTAGTTTTTGCCCAAGCATATGCCCCACCGCATCCCGGACCTTTAGTTTCACATTCTGGTCGTCCTTGGCATCACTGTTTGCCAGTACATGAAACCGCAGTATTTTTTCTGCAATTGCCGGCTGCAGTGGGTCCACCCTTTCCTTTTCTGTTGCGTGCGCAGTTCCCGCAGCAAGAACTGTTAACATACATAAAATGATAAACATGATTTTTTTCTTTTTCATTTTCCCACACTCTCTTTCCTCTGATAGTAAGAGCATTTCCATTATTTTTCCTGTTTATACAAAAACCTGTCATCCGGTACGCGGTACATGGTTTTCCAGAAGATGATATGGTCTTCTGTTTCCAGATATGGCAGCATAATCTGCAGGATATGGTTTTCCTTCTCGTCCAGCAGCCTGCCAAGCTTAAACAGTTTTCCTGATCCCGCTGATTCCTGATTCTGCAGATACTGTTCCAGATAACTTCCCAGATCCTGTGGCAGATCTTCTTCTGTCTCAAACAATGCCAATGGATCTTCCGCCACACATACATAGATGTTTCTTGGGAAAAGTCCGGTTTGTTTCAGATAAGAAAGAACATCCGCATACCGTCCGGTATCCTCCATCAGATTTTCCCCGAAGACAAGCACTTTCATATGATTGCAGTCTGCCAGTTTTTCCAGCCCGCTATCATAGGTCTGCACACAGCTTTCCATCGTCTTTCCCGTGACAGGCGCGATATTCACACGCGCCTCTTCCAGATCCGTATTATCCTTCTGGCTCAGCTTGGGAAATCCATAACCAAAAGAAATCTGTCCATCCTTTTCGTCCACAACCGCCATCATTGGAAAACAGCGGTCTTCGAGTTCTGTGGCACTGCATCCGCAAAGCAGCTGCTGCACAGACAATACCAGTGCAACATATTTTTTTATTTTACCCTTCATGCCGTTTTTTCCCCTTTCCCCACAAAAGTACAAACAATGGCAGGAACAAAAACAACGGGATTCCGATATACAGCAGATAATCCCGGAACCATTCCCCATGGCTGCTTTGGTGGAGCATTTCTGCCACCCCGAAAACGGCAGCCATCACCCCACAGAGATACCATTTTTTATGCGTATCTTTTTTCCGCAGTTTCTGTACCAGTTCCTGTGCATAAAACAAAAACACAGTCACAAGTGCAAACAGCGTAAAAAACCAGATGGCGATCATAAAGGCATCCAGCCGCTTCAAAAAACTTCCCCTCAGATGGATACTGCTCATCAGCGTAATTGCCGGATATTTCATGGTCGTTAGGGAACGGCTTCCAAAACTGCCCAGCAGGATCACATACAAAACTGCAAGAACACCTATGGCAAACCACATTGCCGCATGCACGGCATGCACCAGCTTCCCCCATTTTGCTTTCTGCACATAGGAGGGAAAAAATGCAAGCAGAAACAATGGCATCAGACAAAAAAAGACTGCCAGACTTCCTTTCATCACCGACCCGGTATCTGCCTGAAAAAAGCCATACAGATATTCCATCTCCAGATCCCCCGCCGCAATCAAAAGCATTCCTGCAAGAAGTACAAACAAAACGACAAACAAAATCTCATACACCCGTGCACGGCTTTCAATCCCGCCACACACGGCATACCCTGCCGTCAGCAATACCAGAATCAGAATCAGGGGAAACGACTCCCCTGCAATCAGCCCCTTTTGTATCACGTCCGAAAAGATATATGCCCCGTATCCTGCCATACCGGTAAAATAGACCAGCAGTAACACCAGAAAAATTTTTTTCATCCATGCCGGCAGAATCCGTTCCATATAAGTGACCAGATCCGTTTCCATCTTTTTTAAAACATATGCAAGATACCACAGATACAGGCTTCCCATAATGCCGCCCAGCACAATGGATGCCAGACCGTCATTTCCCGCAAATGCCGCCAGCTGTGAGGGCAGAATCAGCGTACTTTCCCCTACAAAATCGAACACAAACAGCCGGAACACCTGCCGCGTTGATATCCGGTTATTATTTGAAAACATATCGTTCCTCCGTTACTGTTTACTCAGCCTATTTTTTCCGCAGACGTATCCGCTCCCCACGTTTTGCATAAATGGGTCTTCGCACCATTTTTTTCAGTGGTGCACGCCAGATACTGTCGCGTTCATCATGATAATCATTGACATCTGCCCCCACAAACGGCATGAGATACGGAATCCCAAAGCTTTCCAGCCGCGACAGATGGATGAACACCGTAAGCAGTGCAATCAAAAATCCGAAAAATCCAAGCCATGCGGACAGGACAATCACATAAAATTTCAATATCCGGAATGAAAAAGCAAATTCTTCATTCGGAATGGAAAAGGAACAAAGCGCGGTAAACGCAACCACGATCACCACAATCGGACTGACAAGGTTGGCATCCACAGCTGCCTGCCCGATAATCAGACCTCCGACAATTCCGATCGTATTTCCCATTGCCCCCGGCAGCCGGACCCCCGCCTCCCGCAACAGTTCAAAAGAAATCTCCATGAGAATGACCTCCAGTGCCGCCGGAAAAGGCACACCGATCCGTGCCTCCCAGAAGGATAACAAAAGCGGTGTCGGCAGAATCTGTGTGTGAAAATTTGTCACCGCCAGATACAGTCCGGGAAGCGTCATGGCAAAAAAGGCTGCCATGTAACGCAAAATCCGTGCAAACGTTGCCACACCAAAGCGATTATAATAGTCATCACTCGTCTTCAGAAAGGAGTTCAGATCTGTCGGCAGAATGAGAGCGACCGGAGAATTGTCGCATAACAATACGATTCTCCCCTCCAGCACCGCAAGTGCTGCCCGGTCCGGCCTCTGCGTCGTCTGAAACTGTGGAAACGGTGAATACCATTTCTTTTCCGCCAACTGTTCCAAAGTTCCACTGTCCATGACCCCATCAATCTCATATTCTGTAATTTTTTCCCGGATTTTTTCCAGCACGGATGTATATTTCAGATCTGCCATATACACCAGATCAATTGCCGTATGCGAACGCACCCCCTCCTGTACTTCTTCTACTCTGACCCGTGTCGATCGCACACGCTTACGGATAAGTGCCGTATTCGTTTTGATGGAATCGGTAAACCCCTCCTTCGAACCGCGGATCACCTTTTCCGAATCCGGTTCCTGCACCCCCATGCCGGGATATCCTTTGTCGGCAATCTTTAATGCATGTCCGTATCCATCCACAAAAAGGATTGCATCCCCCGTGAGCATCCCCTGTGCTGCATCCTCTATGGTATCGTACGGTGTCACATCTGAAATCCCCATCGCATTCTCATTGAGTACCCGATTTAAGTCTCTGTCCGGCAGCTCCGATAATGCCGCCAGCAGTCTCCCCAATGCGGTTGTCTCCAGCAGCATATTGCTGACTGCCACCTCAATATATGCCAGAAAACAGCGTCTTTTTTTTCCTTTTCCCAGACGCATTTCCTTCATTTTAATATCTGCACTGTCTGCAAACAGCTGTTGAAACTGTTTTATATTCTGCTCAATATCGGTCGAAATTTTTGTATGCTCCATTTTTACATTCCTATCTCTTTTCATCCCATAAGGTGCCTGTATACCTAAAAAAAGACAGACACCAAAAGGTATCTGTCCTTACTATTTCCATCTGTTACATAAACTATTCATTTTCTGTTTCATCCTGACACTGGATTACGCTCTTTACCGCCACTGCCTGGTTTTTTACATGCTTGTGCATGGCAAGCGTTGCCGCTTCTTTATCCCGGTTTTTGAGACCCTCCGCAATTGCATTATGTTCCGCAATCAGGATCGGATAATTGTCCGGATTTTTGATATATTCCACACGGTATCGGTAGATCTGCTCCCGCAGATTGTTCAATAACGTCACGAGTTTCGGATTTCCCGTTGATTCAAAAATAACATCGTGGAATTTCACATCCATCTCGGCAATCATTTTCACATCTCCGGTCTTTGTACTGTTTTCAAACTGATCTTTGACTTCTAAAAGTTTTTGCAGCTCTTTCTCCGAAATCTTATCACATGCAATCTTTACGGCAAGTTCATCCAGTGCCTCCCGGATTTCCAGAACATCTTCCATATCTTTGAGCGTCATCTTTGCAACCTCTGCCCCTTTGCGTGGCATGGTTACAGCAAGTCCCTCCTGCTCGAGCATACGGATGGCTTCACGGATCGGTGTACGGCTCACCCCAAGCTTTGCTGCCAGCTGTAACTCCATAAGCCGCTCTCCCGGTTTGAGATCTCCTTTTAAAATTGCCTCTCTTAACGTATTAAATACAACATCTCTCAGTGGCAGATATGCGTCCATATTGAGCGTCAGATCATCTGTCATGTTATCGTCTCCATTTCTGTTTGTGTGAATTATTACTTTCTCCTGTTGTTGTAGATCGTGGTCAGATATACCTGTTTTGCAAGACCGGAGCGTTTCATTTCCCGCAGCGCACGCTTTGCCGTTTCTCCATCTTCAAAAAGACCGAATACGGTAGGACCGCTTCCGCTCATCATGGAAGCTTTTGCACCCGAACGCATCATCTGCTGTTTGATCTCTGCAATTACCGGATAGTTTGGTATCGTAACCGATTCCAGTACATTTCCCATATGTGCACAGACACCGTCAAAATCTTTCTCCCGGATATCTTTCATCAGTGCATCAATATCCGGATGGTTCGTCTGTTCATCCAGCTTCAGGTTCTGATATACAAATTTGGTCGATACAGAAATGGATGGTTTTGCAATCAGCACCGGACATTTGATCATCGGCGGAAGCTGTGTCAGTTTTTCCCCGATTCCTTCTGCCAGTGCCGTTCCACGCATAAGACAGTAAGGAACATCTGCCCCGATCTGTACCCCTCTCTTCATCAGTTCCCTGCGGGACAATCCCAGATCATACAACTGATTCATCGCATACAGCATGGCGGCAGCATCCGTGCTTCCTCCTGCCATCCCCGCCGCTACCGGAATTCTCTTTGTCAGTTTTACGGAAATTCCATCTGTAAGCGCAAACTCTTCCTGTAACAGCCGTGCCGCTTTATAGACCAGATTATTTTCATTTACCGGCAAAAAAGAGAGGTTGGAAACAATCTGTATCTCCGGCTCCCGGATCTTTTGAATCTCCAGAAGATCGTACAGATGAATAGTCTGCATGATCATGCGCACTTCATGATATCCATCTTCCCTGCGCCGGACCACATCCAGTCCCAGATTTATTTTTGCAAGTGCTTTGAGTGTTATTTCATCCATTTGTATTTCCTCAGTATTTTGTATACACCGATTGTACTACAAAAAATACAATCGGTCAAATTCTATTCTCCCTGTTATTCTTTCCACTTTCTTCCGAAAAAATAAGTCACAAAATAGATCACAGATGCGATAATTACAATCATTGGGCCGGTTGCAACGTTCGTATAATAAGACAAAATCAGTCCCATTACACCGGAGAAAACGGAAAAAATTATCGAAAAGACATGGTATTCCCGCATATTTACCGACAGATTTCTGCTCGATGCCGCCGGAAGGATCAGCAATGCATTGATGATCAGAATACCTACCCACTTGATGGAAAGCATGACAATCAGTGCTACAAGTACCGCAAAAACATAATCCATCAGTTGTACCGGAATCCGCTTGCTCTTTGCCAGTGCCCGGTGAATACAGATGGCATTCAGCCAGTTAAAACAGGTGATCCAGAACAAAATCGTAACGATAAAAATAATAACAAGATACCCGATTTCCTTTTTGGTAATGCTCAGAACATCCCCGACTAAAAGACTCGAATATTTACTGAAATTTCCGCCTTTTGACAGAATTGCCAGACCAATCGCAACCGAACAGGAGGAAAAAACCGAAATAATCGTATCGGTTGATACGGTACTTCTGCTTCCGATTTTGTTTAACAGCAGCGCGAATACAACTGCAAAAATCACCATGGAAATATTCGTATCCGGAATTCCGCATACCACTCCTACAGCAATTCCCGTCAGTGCGGAATGCCCCAGGGCATCCGAAAAATATGCCATTTTTTTATTGACAATCATGGTTCCCATCAGCCCAAACAGTGGTGTAATGATCAGTATTGCGGCCAATGCCATCTTCATAAAACCATAATCCATCCAGGAGGTCCAATCAATCATTTGTCTCATCCTCCTTTATCCATGTCTCTTCTTTTCCCGCAGAAAAAATCCGTTCAAATTCGGAACTTTCGTATACTTCTTTTACCGTTCCCTGCCTGAGGACCGTCTTGTCCAGAAGCACTACATGATCCGCATATCTTGCCACGTAATCCAGATCATGTGAGATCAGAATAATCGCAAGGTCATAATGTTTTTTCAGATAATCCATCGTTTTAAAAAAAAGTTCCATGCCATTCTGGTCAATTCCGGATACCGGCTCATCCAAAAGCAGCAGATTCGGCTCATCCATCACCGCCAGTGCAAGAAGCACTCTCTGCAGCTGTCCTCCCGAGAGGTTGCACACCTGCTTGTCGATGAGCTCCTCAGCCTCAAATACCTCGAGTGTCTCCCTTATCTTTGCCTCTATCTTTTTGCTCTTTGGCAGAAAAACAGGATAATTGTACTGATAGCTTGCTATGAGGTCATACACGCTGACCGGTGTATTTTTCTCGATATTGACAGACTGCGGCACATAGCCGATTTTAAGCTTAGCCATATGTCCGTCCTTAGTATCCTTGAACTCAATCGTACCGGTGTGAGGTATCTCGCCGAGTATCGCCTTTATGAGTGTAGATTTTCCGGCACCGTTTTGGCCTATTATGACATTGAAGGAGCCGCAATGTATGTGCATATTTACATCCTCAAGCACCGTCTGCTCTCCGAAGCTCACTCCAAGGTTATTTATTTTTATGCAATGAAAGCCACATGGCTGTATTATTTTCCGCATATTTTCTCCAATTTTATTTAGTAAATGCCTCTTTGATAAGCTCTATATTGTGCTCCATACCATCAAGATAGCTGTCCTTGTCGTACTCTCCCCTGTTGAGAGGGTCGATATAAATCACATGCACATCTGTCTCACGCGATACGGTATCTCCCATGCTCTTTCCGTAGAGTTCCTCGGCTAGTATTACCGACACTCCATCATCCTTTATGGCACCTATCACCTGTTTTATCTCACCTGCGCTGACTGAGCGCTCCTCGTCAAGGTCTAACAGATAGCATGCATTCATGGAAAAATCATCAGCTACATACGCATAGGCCTCATGGAATATGATGATATTCTGTCCATTCGTGAGACTCTTTAGGTTATTTATCTTTTCTTCAAGCACTGCAAGCTTTGCATCATATGCTTTTGCATTTGCATAATATTCATCAGCATGCTTTGCATCCTTTTCGGCAAGCCGGGATGCGATTGTCTGAACCATGGTGCGGTAACGCGGCACGCTCATCCATGCATGGGCATTCTCATCACCATGGTCATGCGCGCTATCTGATTCTGCGTCTGCTTCGTGGTCATGGTCGTGGTCACTGTCCGATTCTGTGTCTGCTTCGTGATCATGGTCGTAGTCACTGTCTGCATCATCCTCAGAAAGAAGTGCCACATCCTCACAGGCCTCAACCACATCAAGCTTCGGATACGCCTTTGCCACATCAGACATAAACGACTCTATACCGCCTCCGTTTATTACAAAAACATCGGCAGTGGATAAAAGCTTCATGTCCTCTGGTGTTAGCTGGAAATCGTGCAGACAACCGGTCTGTGGCTCGCTTAGGTTTTCAAGTCTCACGCCTTCCACTCCGTCTACTATATTTAAAGCTGCAATATACATTGGATAGAAGGATGTCACGACTGTAAGTATATCGTCAGCTTCGTCAGTATTTTTTGTATTGCCCGAAGCATTTGATGCTCCACCGGCAGCGCCTTTCATACCTGCTGTGTGCTCATATGCCATTACCGCAAGCGTACACACTATCAATATACACAAAAACATAATGCCTGCAAATTTGCATTTATTCTTCATATATTAAATATTCGCCTTTCTTTCTATAACTTTATTTCTTTTTATGATTATTAACGCTTTTTTTGCTCTTGGCCTTATCTCTGCGTTCTTTAGTCTTTTTGGCAACCGGCTTTCCAGTCTTCTTCCAGCGCTCCTTTTTGTGCGGTTTTGATGCAGCGGCTCTTTTTGCAGCTGATTTAGCCTCGCGCTTTGCTTCTTCCTCCTGTTTCATGGCAAGAAGCGTATCCTCGTCAAACACGAGTGAATCTATGAGATTCCAGATTTCGTCCCTGCCTTCCTTTGACATGGACGAAAACGGTATAACTACCGTGCCCGGCTTCACATTAAGCACATCCTTGATAGTCTTTATGTGTGCGGCAATCTGGCTTTTTTTCAATTTATCAGATTTGGTTGCAATGATGATCGGTGCAAAGCCCTGGTTTACCATCCAGTCATACATCATGATATCATTGTCCGATGGCTCATGCCTTATATCTATTAAAAGAAACACTGCCTGAAGCTTTTTTGAGGTGTGAAGATAGTTTTCTATCATCTGTCCCCATTTAGCTTTTATCTCGATATTGGCATTGGCATAGCCATAGCCCGGCAGATCGACCAGATACATGGCGCCATTGACGTTATAAAAATTGATGGTCTGTGTCTTGCCGGGCTGTGAAGAGATCCTGGCAAGTGACTTTCTGTTCATGAGTGCGTTGATCAGTGACGACTTGCCTACATTTGACTTGCCGGCGAATGCCACTTCATTATACTCATTGTCAGGGATTGTGCTTGTAATTCCGCAAACTGTCTCTAAATTAACACTTTTAATTACCATAATCTCTTCCTCATTCTTATTTTACAAATGCTATCTTCTCCACCTGTGAAAATTTCTCCACCGGCACGATTTCCATGCCGTCTGTTATTTCTTTTGAAATCTCCTCCAGGTCCTTTTCATTATCTTTTGGAATACATACTGTTTTTATTCCGATTACTTTGGCTGCAAGCAGCTTTTCCTTGAGTCCTCCTATCGGAAGCACCCTGCCGCGCAGTGTTATCTCGCCTGTCATGGCTACATCTGCCCTGACAGCTCTGTCTGTAATAGCCGAGAGCATGGCTGTCGCCATAGTGATACCCGCAGATGGTCCGTCCTTTGGCACTGCTCCCTCGGGAATATGTATATGGATATCATGCTTCGTGTAAAACTCTGCATCAATGCCATATCCTTCGCTTATTGAGCGCACATAGCTAAGTGCCGCCTGTGCCGACTCCTTCATCACATCACCAAGTTTACCGGTGAGCACGAGCTCACCCTTGCCCGGCAGCACATTCACCTCAACCTCGAGTGTGACTCCGC
>ENA-OPDA01000293-OPDA01000293.1-human-gut-metagenome-genome-assembly--contig:-NODE-293-length-37371-cov-4.360033_pt1 | contig 37371 bp, 33 predicted proteins | sample MGYA00241253_ERZ501486 | MGnify/ENA primary metagenome ERZ501486 (study PRJEB25962, sample SAMEA2042510) | human gut metagenome | biome: human gut; feature: human-associated habitat; material: faeces... | reverse complement strand
TTAATGCTCGTCTACCTGAGGGGCATCGCGTAAACGTGATTATTCCTCCTCTTGCGCTTGATGGACCTGTTGTCACTATAAGAAAGTTTCGTAGCAAAATTTATTCGCTCGAGGAGCTTGAAAATATGGGCTCTTTCGATAATGAAATTAAATCCTTGATGAAGTGGGCGGTTAGAAAAAGGTGTAATATCGCTGTTTCTGGGGGAACAGGAAGCGGGAAAACAACCTTATTGAACGCCCTTTCAACCCAAATACCGCTCTCTGAGCGTATCGTAACAATTGAGGATTCAGCAGAATTACGGTTTTCTGAACATCCTCATGTCGTTCGTTTGGAAGCACGTCCTCAAAATGTTGAAGGAGTTGGTGAGGTAACAATAAAAGATCTTGTCATCAATTCCTTAAGAATGAGGCCTGATCGAATTGTTGTAGGTGAATGTCGGGGATCTGAGGCTCTTGATATGCTTCAGGCTATGAATACCGGTCATGATGGAAGTCTTAGTACCGGTCATGCCAATAGTCCTAAGGATATGCTTTCTAGGCTGGAGAGCATGGTGCTGATGGGAATGGATCTTCCTCTGGGGGCAGTTCAGAGACAGATCGCATCAGGAATCGACATTATTGTGCATCTTGGAAGACTCAGAGATAAAAGCCGTAAAGTACTGGAGGTTTCAGAAATCCTGGATTATCAGGACGGTGAGATTCTGGTGAGTCCACTGTACAGATTCGAAGAGACAGGAGAAAAGGATGGGAAAATTCAGGGAACTTGGAGAAAAATGGACGACCTGGTTCATACACAGAAGTTACTGGCAGCAGGATATAAAGAAGTGTGAATATGTAAAAATGATCTTGAAGGTCATCATTATTGTGACAGGAACGGCATGGATATATTATCGCTCATGGGTGGCAGTTATATTGTTGATTCCGGCAGGCGTGTGGTATTACATACAGCTTCTGGACGAATGCATTAAGCGAAAAGAACAGGAATTTCTAGTACAGTTCAAAGAACTGATACAGACATTTTCCTCTTTACTGAATACAGGATATTCTGTGGAAAATGCAGTGAAAGAGAGCCTGAAAGAGATGCAGATTTTTTACTCTGATGATGCGGCAATTCTACGTGAGCTGGAAATCATGGTCAGGCAGATCCGGGTACAGGTACCGGTGGAACAGGCAGTAGAAGAACTGTCCGAGAGAACAAAGCTTCCAGATGTGGAAAGCTTTGCCGGAGTCTTTGTCACGGCCAAGAGAAGCGGAGGAAATCTGATGTCTATTATCCGCAATACAGCGGATCAGATTGGAGACAAAATTGATGTAAAACGGGAAATTGATACAATACTGGCGGCGAAAAAATATGAATTTCAGGTGATGTCGGTCATTCCTTTTGGAATTGTACTTTATATGACTGTCAGTTTTCCGGAATTTATGGGAAATCTTTACGGAAATATAGCAGGAAGAGGAGTGATGACAGGATGTCTGATCATATATTTGGGCGCATACGGGCTTGGGCGAAAGATCATCGAGATCGAAGTCTGAGTATCGGGATCATGTTAGTGGTGTTTTCGGTGGGCGTTGCAGCTCTTATCTGGGATTACAATGGTGCCTACAGAAAAAATGTAGAGGAGATCACAAGAAAAACTTATGGCAAAGGGAAGAAGACGGAAGAACTGCGTGTAGAGGGAAAAGACCGGGTATTGGGGGAAATCCCGATCGAAGTAACAGAGCAGGTCTATGGAGAACAGGAAATTAGTCAGGTATTAAAGCAGGCAGTAAAGAAAATGGATTCGTTGATTCTGGGGGAGAATATAAGTCTGGATCATGTGGACCGGGATTTGAATCTTCTGACAGAGATTCCAGGAAAGCCGATCGACGTTACATGGAAGCTTGACCGCTATGATGTGATCAATATTTACGGAAAATTAAAGGAAGATAGGCTTGTAAGTGAAGGGACACCGGTGAAGCTGACAGCCATATTGACGTATCGGGAAGATGTAGAAAAACAGGTACTGTATGAATGTATGGCAATGGTCTATCCACGAATGACCGGAAGTGATGGAGCGTTATTAGAAAAGGTGCGCCGGACAGTGGCAGAAAAAGATCAGGATACCAGAGAATCCGGGACGTTAACATTGCCGAAACAGGTGGACGGACAGGAAATACATTTTTATACGGTAATGAACTGGAGAGGTGCAGTAATTATGGCGGCTGCAGTTGTGATTTCCGTGCTGTTTTTTGCGCTGGACAAGCAGAACGAGATAAAAGAAAAACAGGCAAGACAAAAACAGATGTGTTTGGATTATCCGGAAGTCATCAGTAAGCTGACATTACTTTTAGGCGCAGGAATGACGGTCCGCAAAGCATGGAGAAAAATTGTAAATGATTACGATTCGCGGATAAAGCAGCAAGGGAAGCGTGCAGTTTATGAAGAAATGAAGTATACATGCCGACAGATGGATGGCGGTGTTCCGGAAGCAGAATGTTATGAGAAATTCGGAAGAAGATGCGGGACACAGGAATATATGAGATTTGGTGCATTGCTGTCACAAAACCTGAGAAAAGGTACAAAAGGTCTAAATGACCTGCTTCGGCTGTTTCTATAGCTGCATCCATTGTTTCTCTATCACGAATCTCTCCTATTACTAATATATCGCAGTCCTCTCTCAAACAGTTCTTAACACCGTCTTTGTATGTTAGAACATCTTGTCCGTAGCCAACTTCTTTTTGTACTATTACAGATTGTTTGCATTTATGCTTGAACTCTACTGGACTTTCAAGAGTTAATATTTTCTTGTTTTGTGTTTCGTTTATTTCATTTATCAATGCGTTTAAAGTTGTTGTTTTACCAGAGTTTGTTTTACCAGTTACTAGAACTAATCCTTGAGGTTGGTACATCATTCTTCTTACTATGTCTGGAACACCTAATTCGTCAAATGATGGTAAATCATTTTTTATAATTCTTAATGTAAATACTGGAACATCTCCAGATAGAGAAATATTAACCCTAAAACGTATTCCACTAAAATCAAATGATGTATCCAATTTTTTTGTTTCTGTAAAAACTGCATCTTTATCAATATTTCCTCTTATAAAATAATCGTATATATCAGCCATATCTTCTGGAGTAAGAGCATCTCCACCTTCATATGGTGTTAAATGTCTTGCAATTCTTAACATTGGTCTTATTCCACTAATTAAGTGAACATCTGACGCATCTTTTTTTATTGCTGTTCTTAAAATATCATCTACATCTACCATTTTACTCTCCTTTTGGCACATTACCTTTTAATATATAACTAATTTAGAGTTTAATTCTCTTAAAGTTGTATAACCATTTAAAATTTTATTAAATCCATCTATTACTAAAGGCTTGTATCCTTCTTCCATAGCTTTTTTTCTAATTTCTATACTAGATTCACCTTTTATTACTAATTCTTTTACATCTTCTGTCATATTTAATATTTCGAATATACCAATTCTTCCATAAAATCCACTGTTGTTACAGTATTTACAGCCTACAGTATCATATGTGTATTTTCCAGTAAAATCATATTCTACTCCATATTTCTTTGCTATTCCATTAATTATGTTTTTTTCTTCTTCGGTATATTCTCTTTGTACAGCACATTTAGGGCATACTTTTCTTACCAATCTTTGAGATAATGAAGTAGCCAATGTACTTGCTATATCGTAATCAGATACGCCTATTTTTCTTAGTCTTGTTATAACTTCTATACTATCTATTGTGTGTATTGTAGATAATACATAGTGTCCTGTTTGACCAGCCTGCATAGCTATTTCTGCTGTTTCTTTATCACGAATTTCTCCAACAAGAATGATATCTGGATCTTGTCTTAAAACAGTTCTTAAAGCATCTGAAAATGTAGCTTTTGCATCAACCTCTATTTGATTTAGTCCAGGAATTCTTATTTCAACTGGGTCTTCAATTGTTGTAACATTTATTTCTGGCTTATTTAAGAAGTCTATAATACTGTACAATGTTGTTGTTTTACCCTCTCCAGTAGGAGCTGCAATTAATACTATACTATTTTTCTTATTAAAACATTTTCTTACAAGTTCAGGATCATTTGGAAATCCTAATTCGAATATTTGCTGTACATCAGCATTTTTCTTTAAAAGTCTTAAAACGAATTTTTCTCCATAAACATTTTTCTGTGAAGATACACGAATATTGTAATCATTATATAACAAAATTCTACCATCTTGAGACTCTTGTTTTTCTTGGTGCATGTTAGAAATTGCTTTTAATCTTCCTATTAATTGAGCCTGTTTGTCTTTTTCTAGTGTTGCCGCTGTTACAAGCTCTCCATCAATTCTATATCTTACTCTTATAGAATTCTCTTCTGGCTCAATATGAATATCACTTGCTCTTTTTTCCATACCGTTTTTTATTATAGAATTTACAAGTTCAGATATATCTGCATTAACATCTATTGTCTCTGTTGATGCTATTTCCATCGAAGTAAGAATCTCATCAATAATGCTGTCAAAAGTAATATATCTTTCCATTATTAATCCCTTATTTAGGAACAAAAGCTTCATATTTTCTAGCATTCTTTGATTAGCTGTATTTGAGAAACATACCTTTATTTTTCCTCCACCAACTTCGAATGGTATAGCTTTGTTCTTCCTTGCAATATCTAAGGGTAAATAATCAGCAATATTTATTCTTATATCTGCAACACCTAACAGCATAGGTTTTTCGCCTAATATATCTGCTATTGCATTAATTAAAGCATTTGGATCTCCTATATTTAATTCATATAATATATCTCCAACTCTTTTAGATGGATGGTTTTTTTGATAATCTAATGCTTTGTTTATGTCTTCTTCTTTTACAATTCCTCTTTTTACAAGTTCAATTCCAATTGGTTGTGTTCTTCTGTTATCCATACTTCAACGCTCCTTATAAATTAATTAATTTACCAATATTTTAAAGTATAATCTATTTGTTTATTTATTAAATTTTTAGATGAATTTCCTATTATAACCTTTATAGTTAGAATATCCTTTTCCACATTATTTATTATAATTGTTTTATTACTAACACTAAAAGCTTTTACATTTGCTGCAATCTTATTTTTTCCTCTGTATATTCCCTCATCTTGTTCATTGTATTTGTATGTAGTTCCATCTTCAAAAATGATAGTCTTATCAATATTGTTTGCTACAACATGCTTATTGGCTTTTACATCAACAATCAAATTACTATTTAATTTGTCGAATTCACCTGCATATTTAGCACCATCCTTAACAACCCACAAATTATCATAGAAAAAATTGCTTACACCTGCCATAATTCCAACAACTATAGTCATTACAAGAACATATACAATTAATTCAATAAGAGTTATACCTTTTTCAGATTTTAAATTTTTCATTCTTTATATATTTCCTTTATTTTTAATTTATATAAAATGATTGTTCTCTTTTCATTATTTAATTTATAATCAACATGTAATTCTACTTTTTTAAATAAATCTTTTTCTAGCTCACTAGTTGACAAACTCAGTGCATAATCGTCGTTCATCTGAATTTCACCAGACTCCTTTAATTTTGAAATAAAATCATTATCAACATCTTCATAAGCTTTTTCATCAACCTTTTCGAACACAATAGTTGCATATGACATAGCATTTGCACTTTTTTGTATGTCTAGTGATGTCTTATACGTATATGTCATTAATGATACAATTACACCAACAAATAATGCTAATACAACTAGCCCTACGGTTAAGTCGATTAATGTAATTCCTTTATTACTTGAAAAAACTTTCTTCATACTTTATCACCTATAAAAAATTATAAAATTTGTAATTATTAGAGTAATTATATTGGTCACACATAAGTAAAAACCTATCGGTAACTTTTTATTGGTTTTACCATAGTTTGCCCTTTTTTTATTGATTTTATCAATTAAAACACTTATAGACATCGCTAATAGTGTAAATATCACTGTTAAAATAGAACAACACTCATATGTAAAAATTAGCATTATATTAAGCAATATTAAACATTCTAAAGTATAATTGTTTTTTAATTTTTTCTTGTAATAAATGGTGTTTGCCATGCTTAGTATAGCCAAAGTTAATAAGTATATGACATATCTATAAATACTAGCAGAGTCTACTATACATAGATATATTATATACACTGCTTCTACTATTATAAGGTACAAAGTTACTTCATTTTGGATGTTTATTTTTTCTTTATCAATTCCAGATACTATAAATAGACCAGCTATATATAGCAAGCCAAGTATAAAATATATAATTGTTTGTGCTGTTAAAGTATATATGTTAAGCCTTATCGATAATGCAAATAATACAAATACTAATCCTGAACAAAATTCTAATATAAAATATCTAGGACGTATTTTTTCTTTACAATATCTACATTTTGCTCCTAAGAATATATAACTAAATAATGGTATCATATCCCAGAATGATAATTTATGATTACACTTTGGGCAATACGATCTTGTATGTGTTATATCTTCTCCTCTTGGTATTCTATAAACAGCAAGTGTAAAAAAACTTCCAAATGTTATTCCTATAAGAAATATATAGATATATAATAGTAAATTCATTTTTCTCCTTATTATTTAATAAAAGGCTACCTAAAAAGGTGTTTTTGTTTTTAGGTAACCTTAATTATTAAAGCTTAACAATTATTTGTTTATTTCTGTATCCATCCATGTAACAGCGCTATTCATTGCTGTATCATCAGCTGTAGAACCAGCAGCATAGTTTGCTTTAGCATCTTGTGCCTTTTTAACTATACCATTGTTTCCTAATACTAAGCTAATGCTAACACCAGCAAGTATTAATAATACAACTATAGTAACAACTAATGCAACTAATGTAATACCTTTTTCTTTCTTAAACATGAATAATTCCTCCTTTGATATTTTTTTGTATATATTTATTATTAAATATAACCGAATTTAATTATTTTCCACTAATATTATTAAAATAGTGGTCCGTAGAATCTGGATTTTTGTTTGTGTTATTACTTCCAGATGGTGTTATAGTGTTTCCATTAGTAGTATTTCCTGTTGCACTTTCTGATGATGTTGCAAAAGGGTTTGCCTTTCCAGGCTCATAACTCTTATCCTGTTTTCTTATTGTTAAATCAGAATCAGTTATTTCGTATGGCATAGCATCATCAATTTGAAAATTGCCTACTAATTCCATATTTATTTCATCCTTAATTGTATTGGATGTTTTATATGCTTCTACAGTACTTGGAACAACCTTATTATTTGGTATATAGTCGTAAAAAACTACACCAAATATTAAAGCTATTGCTATACATAAAAGTAATATTATAAATATTTCTTTTATTATTGATTTCATTTTTTACTCCTCTCCTATTGTCCTTCAGTATTTATATTACTATCTGATTCACTATTATTTGCTCTTTGAGTACTACTACTTGAACTTCCATTGTCTGAACTAGAAATCGTTTCTGTTTCAATAGATACATTATTTACTGAAAATGTTCCTGTTACAGTTCCACTGCTAGATGCCTGTGTTGATGAACCACCAGATACCATTTTAAAATTTTCAATTCTAAAAGCTAGTTCAGAATCATTTTCTAATGAATATATATAACTAATTACTCCAACATAACTTCCTGAGGTTGTAAAGTTTAATGTATATTTGTTATTTAATCCTGTTGATGTTACATCCATTTTTAATGTAACACCCTCTTTAGTTGCGTATGAACCAACTTTTTCCCATAAAAATTCCATTTTATATGGCTTTTCTCTACTTGCATCTTGAATTTCTTTATCTGTACTTATGCTTGCTAAATTTAAATATTTTTCTTTAGCACTAGTAAGATTTTTAGTTGCAGTTTGTAAATCATCAACCTTCTTTTTATATGTTACATTTTTTAATGTGTTTAAATCTTCTATTTCACTATCTAGCTCTGCACTTCCATCTTTTATGTCTGCAATGCTTAGTATATGAAAATTACCAATGGTGAGTCCTTTTGCCATACATATAATTATTACTATTGTTAAAAGCACAGAAATTATTGTAATTAAAATGTCTTTCATGGCAACTCTCCTTCTATTACTATTTTTACTGTATTTTCTTCTTTTGTTGCTTCTGTAGATACAACAGTATCAGGATTTAAAACTGCTTTAGATTTTAGTAAAGCTTTAAAATATGCAAGTTGCTCATATTTTGATGACTGTGCATTAATAATTACTTTTTTAGCACTTGGATTTTCTATTGATGTAAGTACTACTTCTTTTGGAATTACATACATTATCTCACTTAGCAAAGTGGTAATTGAATTTTTATATTCATTTTTTGTATTTACATCGTCTGAAACTTTTTGCAAATTTGTTGCAAGTGTTGTATATTCAGATGTTTTTACATTTATTTTGCTTTTATCGCTATCAATTAATGCTATCTGTGCATTTATATCTTTTTTTGTATCAGAAACTTCTTGTTTTTTATTTTGCATTTTATTATTTATATATGTTGTTAATCCTGCATAAACAACTAGCAAAATCAATACTCCACTAAGATCACGCATAACCCATTGTTTTACTTTTGGTGAATTCAAATTGATATCTATTTTCTTTTTACCATTGTCTTTTCCTTTTTTTCCACCAAATGTAATATCTGAGCCTAATGCTTCTTTAAGTTGCATCCAAGTATTCTTTTTATTGAAGTTCATATTTGCAAGTCCATATTCAAGTCCTTGCAATGCAAGTGATATTGCAGAGTTTACCTCAATATAGTCTTTCATATTAACCTTTGGGCTATCTTCTATAAAGAATGGTTTTAATATTTCACATTTTATTCCATCTAAAAGTTCTTCAAAATACAAATCTATATTATTTATTACAGAAGCTGTTCCAGTAATATAAACTTTATTTATTTTTATTAAAGATGCTCCTATTATGTCTTTTACCTGACTTGCTATAGTAAATAAGTTTGGAACAATATAATTCAAATAATCGTTTTCTTGTTGTTGTAGTTCTTGTCCCTCCATTGTGTATATCGTTGTATTCTTACATATTTCATATGCCTTTAAATACGAATTTTCTTTACTATTTATTTCATCTAGTATTTGTTGCGCTCCAATATCTAACTTTTGTACATCATAGATTTTACTTCCTACTAATGTAGTAATATTTGTAATATCTTCAATGTTGACTATTAATACATTTTCCTTTTCATTTGTCAGTGCAATATTTGGAATCGTTAATGCAATTGGTGTTATGTTCTGTAATTTCTTACCATCAAAATTTTGTATCACTTGATTTATTTTCATTTTATTTTCAGAAACATGTATTACCTTTATTTTTGTTTTATCATTTTGATCATTAACAATCGCATATCTTGCTTCAAGTGCATTTGGATTGTATTGTTTTTCTACACATAAAGACTCAAACTCAGTTTCAATTGCCTTTGCCAAATCTTTTCTATTCAATAAATCTGACATATAAAAATAATCATACATTTCGTCTGTAATATTTACACTGATTGGGTCTTTAAAGCTAAAGGTTTCCGATACTATTTGGTCAATTGTTTGTAATAAATCAGAATATATTTTTATTCCGAAGGCATCAACCTTTAAGTCATCTTTTTCTTTAGTTATTTTTGCGTATTTAATAATATTCCTATCTATATATATTCCTAAACAACTAGCCATTCCGATTCCTTTCTTTTATTTTTATATATTTATTTTTTGCATTTTTCATTAAAAAAATACAATAAAATATAAAATATAATTCATTCACTAATATTTTATCTTTTTTTGAAAAAAAGTCAACATATACATCCAAATAGTAACCAAAATGTAATATTGTAACATTTTTGAAATTTTTGTACAAAAAAATATCTTATTTTCTATTAAGCTTGTTTTTTAATAGTTTATTTATACTATGTAAAAAACTAATTTATAGCTCTTTCAAAAATAAGATATTATATTTTCTAACCCCATGCAACTAATGTATTATTGCAACTATTATTATTAGAATTCCAAATATTACTCTATACACTGCAAATATTTTGAAACTTCCTTTTTTTATGTACTTTAACAAAAACTTTATTACTAGTAAGCCAACTAAGAAACTTGCTAATACTCCTATTATAAATGGTACACTAAATACAAAGTCTTTAAACTTTAGCATTGTTGCAGCAAAAACTATTGGTGTTGATAATAAAAACGAATATTTTGTTGCAGCTTCTCTAGTTACGCCCATGGCTCTTGCCGTTGTAATGGTAACTCCAGAACGAGATACTCCTGGTATAAAAGCAAGTGCTTGTGATAATCCAATTAAAAATGTTTGCTTTAATGTCATTTCTTCATATTTTACTTTATTCTTAGAATTTTTATCTACAAAGTACAATACAACACCCATTACCATTAATGCTATTGCAATTATTATTGGTCTATTTAACATGTCTTGACAAAAATGGTCTAATAAAAATCCAATTATTCCTCCTGGTATTGTTGCTAAAACAATATACCAAAACATTCTTCCTTGTACTGTTTTTTCCTTCTTAACAGCGTATTTAAATCCGCCTTTTATAAGTTCTATCCAATCCTTAAAAAATACCATTATTATCGCTAGTAATGTTCCAAAATGAAGTGCAACGTCAAATCCATTAAAAGCTTCTGTAAAGCCTGGTTGATTTATCCATCCAAACATCCATGGTATAATATTTAAATGTGCAGAACTAGATATTGGTAATAATTCTGTTATCCCTTGCACAATTCCTAAAATAAGTGCCTGATATATTTCCATTTTCTTTTTCTCCTTATATTTTATTATATTTTCTTACATTATAAATATGAATATTTAATATTAGCAAAGTAATACACAATATAATCCTATTTTTATAATCTCTTTACTTTATAAATGTAACTTTTACATTGTTCTTTTACTTTTTCCTAAAAATTTTCATATTTCTATAATCTTATTCTTTCTCTATTTCATTATCTAAATTAATTGTTTGCTGTTTTGTTTTCTTTACATTTTCCATCATTTCTATATCATTATTATTTAGCTTTCCAACTATCTTACAAGTATTATCCAAATATAAGTCTATGAACATCTCTTTTTTACTTAATGTTTTTCTCTTATTTTTCTTCTTGCCATCCACACTTAATCGTGGTTTATTCACTTCATCGATTATCGGCATAAATATATTTTCATCAGCCATTTTATCATATAATGTTGGATTTTCTTCTATAGCAATATTCGCATAATTCTTTGCTTTTTCAGTTTCGCCTTTTATCATTGCAATTCTTGCCAAATAGTAATATGCTCCAGATTCTACTTCTTCTGCTTCTATACATTCCATGAAATACTTTTCTGCTTCTTCTAAATCGCCATATAGCAAATTAATTTGACCCAAGCTATAACGTGCATGATATAACACGCTATTTATCTGTGCTGCTTTTTCATAGCATTCCTTCGCCTTGGCAAAATCATTTAACAAAGTATATGTCATTCCTAAATTATAATATAAATCATAATCTGCTGGTCTATATTTTAATGCATTCATGTAGACTTGAACAGCTTCTTTAAATTCTTTCTTACTATTTAATATATCTGCTAAAATCATGCTTGCCTCATAGTAATCTGGTTTCTTCTTAAGAAGCTCTCCTAAAATTTGAATAGCTTCCTTTTCTCTTCCAATATTACCATATAGCTTTCCTATTTTTAAATATATTCCTTTTTCTTCTTGATTTATCTCATAAGTTTTTTCATATTCTTCTAAGGCAAGCTCATATTTTTCTTCTTTCTCATAGATTGTTGCTAAATATTTATGACCCTGTATTGAATTAGGATATTTTTCTGCTAATTGTTGTAAATATTTTTTTGCAATATCTTCTTTTCCTATTAATATAGTAACCTTTGAAACTATTATATAAAATACTTCTGCAAAATCAATCTTCTTTTTATATTCTAGCCATATGAAAAAGATTGGTAATATTACAGATAATAAATACATTATTAATTTTACAATTGTACCAAAGCTTTTACCCAAACTTAACTCTATAAAATTTATAGCAATTCCAACAAATTGCATAATTAATAAATAAACATAGCTTGTATCATTTTTTCTTATAAATTTTATAAAAATGAGTATAAATAATGTAAATGCAAACAAGTTGAATATTATTTTTTCAAGCATTGTTCTCTCCTTAATTATTTATTTTCAAACTCTTTTTTATAATTTTCTAGAGCTTCTTGTATTACTTTTTCGGCTTCTTCTCTTCCCATCATTTTATCAACTGAAGTAACTTTTCCTTCTAATTGTTTATACACTTCGAAGAAATGCATAATTTCTGCAGATGTTTGTGCTGGTATTTCAGATATATCTTTATACTCATTTAAGAATGGGTCATTCTTTGGTATAGCAATAATCTTTTCGTCATCCTCTCCACTGTCAGTCATTCTAAGCACTCCAATAGGATAACATTCTACCAATGTAAGTGGATAAATTTCCTCTTGGCAAAGTACAAGAACATCAAGTGGGTCATGATCTCCCGCATAAGTTCTTGGTATGAAACCATAATTTGCTGGATAGTGTGTTGCTGTATATAGTACTCTATCTAATCTTAATGAGCCAGTTTTCTTATCAAGCTCATACTTATTCTTACAGCCTTTTGGTATTTCAATTACTGCTAAAAAATCATCTTTTTTTATTCTTTCTTCGTCAATATCATGCCAAATATTCATATAAATTCCTTCTTTCCTTTTTGATATTTTTTATTTTAAGGCATTTATATGAAAAAGTCTAGTATTTTCGTAAAAAAATTAAATTTCAAAATCTTCAATCCCAGCTGTTATGTTTTTTATTAATTTGATATTTTGTTTTTTATGATTTTTCTACATAATTTGTTAAATCCACTTTGACTAAAATATTGAATGGATTGACTTGATAAGAGTTTTTCTCCCATGGCAAATCTATTCCATTCTTTTTCAGAAGGAATTAATTTTGTTATATTCATATACAATTGTAGAGCTTGTATACTTTGGTCGTATTTTTCTAACATTACCATCTCACCCTATATAATTCTGTTATTTCTACATTTAATGCTCTAGCAAGTCTTACCATTACAAGTAAGCTTGGACTTTTAAATGCTTTCTCAATATCACTAATGTGCGCAACTGATACACCACTTTTTCTTGACAATCCTGAAATTGTCATTCCTTTTTGTTCGCGCACCTCTTTTACTAATATTTCTATATGCATATTTCTTTCACCGGTTCTTCTTAAAAATTTTAAATATTAAATCATACCTAGCTTTCGCTATGGCGAATATTGTAACTTTTTTATTTATTTTTACTTGAATGTTTATTACGAGAAACGGTGCTCTACCTAATATAGCTATTATTTTGTGCATTTTATAATATCACATTTTTTGGAAATCTTGTTAAAAATCGTTCGACATTTTCATTTACAAAATTCATTTTCTTGTTATTTTTTCATTTTTCACCTCAAATATACATTTATTTTTGTAACTTTATTAATTTAATTGTCAAAATATTGCTTTATATAATTTTTAATCTTTTTAAATTTTAAATTTTTTAAGTTTTTTTATTTTTTCTATTGACAAAATAATATGCTTTGTAGTACAATACATTTTGTCAGCCAGTTAAATGACTTATATGCAGATGTGGCGGAACTGGTAGACGCACAGGACTTAAAATCCTGCGGTTGAATAAACCGTGCCGGTTCGATTCCGGCCATCTGCACCAAAATAAGAAACTGTAGTAAAACAGTTTCTTTTTTGTTTTATACTAACACATATAAGCCAGAATCGAAAAGGAGGATTAGAAAATAGTCCTGTGGACTATTTTCCCGACGCGTCTCGATGATTCCGCCCATTTGCACCAATAGGTATAATTTTTTTTACTTCTGCATAAAACAATTAAACTATAGCTTATATTTAATTATAGCTTTAGATACATTAATTATATAAAAAAGATGCATAACAATCAAATAAGTATAAATACTTTTTATTCAAATTCTTTCTCAACTAAAAACAGAAACTACTCAAATAGCACAGACTTATGAAAGTGGTTTAGTATTAACTGAAATTCATTACTTTTTTTATGACAAAAATAATGGTGTTATCATTTTGGACTTTTATAATGGCTTTTCCGGTAAAAATAAGGTATGTACTTTAGAACTCAAAATAGATATATTAACTAAAAAAGTGTATTATGTTTTATATCAAAAGGGCCATGGGAAGAGTCTAGTTTTGAATGGAAATAAATTGACAAGTACCAAAAAAGATGATAAAATCAATCTGTTTTTATGGCTTTTAGCCATTTTATATAAAATAAGTTTTCTCACAGGCCGTATTGAAAAATTAACAAGGAGGTATCTTTATGAGTGAGAAATCTAAAAACGGTTGGCGGAAAGTAAAGGACGGAATAAGTCTTGGAATGGCTTTTATTCCAATCATTCTCTTAGGTGTTGTTTTCGTAACTGTTACACTTGCTATTGTAGCCGTAGTAACGGGTGCCATTTTCCGAGTGTGTTGGAATACCGCTATGACTACAATGTTCGGCTTCTCGAAAGTAACAATGTTTCAGGCATTTGTACTTGCTTATACAATCGGTTCTCTTAGATCTGATTACTATAACCGTGCAAAATCGAAATATGAAGAACTTAAGAAGGAAAAAATCTTTGAAGAATTCCAAAACAAAAAAATCGCAAAGGTTGTTTTGGTTCTGCTCGTCATAATATTTGAAATTGTCTCAATTCTTATTGCAGTTGGAGTTACAATGTATTCTTGGAATAACATTCTTCCTCGGCTGTTAAATGTTGAGTTAGCTCAGATTAATTTTTGGCAGGCTTTTGGATTTGCTTATTTGTTCAACTTAATTTTTGGTTTTTCAAAATCTGATGAAAAAAAATCCAAAGAAGATAAGAACATCAATGGCAAAGATATGTTGCACAAAACCACAGATAACATAGTGGTTGCAGAAACAACCAAAACCGAAGATTTTATCGACTAACCCCTAATCAATATGGTGTGAGTTTTTAATAAGACTCACACCACATTTTTTATATTCAACTTTTAATATCAAATTGCATAATTCTCTAGTTGATAATTATGTAAATTAGTGTTATAATCTTATAGTACGTATATTTTTTGTTAGTGAACCATACAAAAGGAGGTTTTTTATATGGTTACAAGAGCAAAGTTCATTTATGCTCGCAAAATTCATAAGCATTTTGCCCCTATTCCAGTATTGGAAATTTGGAACGACTTTTCTCCCAAAAAAGAAAGATGCCTTATTTACAAGTTTCATAATGGTATTGCAACTTTGGTCGCATATTCCGTGAACTCGTTAGAAACACTCTCTAATTTGGTTGAAGGTTGTTTTGAAAAAGAATCAAATTTTAAGAAAGTTCTATTTCAAGCCTTTGGGCTTCCTTCTAATACTCTCTTTATCGGACTACGGGTTATTTACAAGGGCACCATTGTCCTAATCACCCATTACTCCAAAAAAGATTTTATTGGAGGTTATTATGCAGCACAAAATTTGCCCAGAAGTGAAATCATCCGGACAATAGAAGCATTACCTCGTGGTGATTGTTTTATGTTTGGTCTACCTAAAAAAGCATTTGTAAGAAAAACCTATCGTGCATATGTGGTTCAAACTAAGATAGATCAAATTTCTGAATCCACAGAATTTGTCTTCAAAAGTTCGGAAGAAAAAGTACTTTGGCAACATTGGGAAAATTTGCTTAAATATCCCGAAGACGCAGGGTTGTATATTACTGTAATTCCATTTGCTAAGCGTTTTGCATTATGGATGCAGTATCTTATGACCAAGTGTGACAAGCCGATTTATGACATTGCCAACTATGCAATGAAGTCCGGGCACATGGACAACATTGACTTCGTAACATTGTGGCGAGCAGTAGAAGTTCTTTCTCAGTCTTGGAAGTATGGTGATGAACTCTCAAACTGGTTTGAGAAAAAGTACAAACTTCCTATTAACAAGTACTAACAAACAATAGGCTAATTAGCCTATAAAAAGAGGAAAAAAATGAACAGTAGCAAAATAGTCCGTACAGCGGACTTGCCCCTTAGCATAGTAGTTAGGGTTCTTGAAAGCCTTAACCGTGGGAAAATTATCCTTGTGACATATGGAGATGATATAACCATAGTCACTGATACTAATCCGAGACAATTTAACTTTCCCGAAGGCTGGTATTTTTCAAATGGTGTGTTCACTAATAAATTCCACGCCACACGGCATTACAGTGAAGCTAAAATAGTCAACTCTAGAGGCTCTACTTGGATGGGCACTGCTGGTTGTCTGCCGACTAAAGCAAGCAACTAAACAAAAAAGATTTAATCTTTTTACTCTCTCTTCGGAGGGAGTTTTTCTTTTGTTTGTTTTCAATTAAAAATTATTCATTTTTTCTAAATATTTCACACAATTTTCACATTTTTTTGTTGACTTGACTACTGTTTCCATTTTATAATTGATTGTATATTTTGCATAAAAACATGGAAAAATAATTATTTTTTTCACTGGTTTTACGCCTAAAGAAAGGAACGTGACTAATTATGAATTATTGGCTAATGACGTATGAGACTCCACTAACAGTTTTACTTACAGTTATTGGATTTTTACTTGTGGTATTTGCACAAATTAAAATAAATACTACATATTCTAAATATAGAAAAGTCCAAAATTCTGCTGGATTAACTGGTCAAGATGTGGCAAGAAAAATATTAGATTCTAACGGATTGTCTCAAATTTCTGTATATGAAATTTCGGGAAATTTGTCTGACCATTATAACCCATCAAAAAAGCTTATTAATTTATCTAAAGATATTTACAATGGAACTTCAATAGCATCACTTGCTGTTGCAGCACATGAATGTGGGCATGCTATTCAAGACAAAGAAAATTATACTTTTTTCAAGATAAGGTCTGCCCTTGTTCCTGTTGTAAATTTTGTATCTTATTTGGGATACTTTGGATTACTTATTTCTATTATAGGAGGATTAACTGGATATATTAAATTATCTATAATAATTCTTCTAGCAACAGTGTTATTTCAATTAGTTACACTTCCAGTTGAAATTGATGCTTCTAAGAGAGCATTGGTTCAATTAGAAGAATTAAATCTTGTTTATAATGATGAAAATAAGTCAGCTAAAAAAGTTTTAAGTGCAGCTGCTATGACTTATATTGCAAGTTTGCTTTCATCTATATTAGATTTATTAAGACTAATTTTAATATTAAATTCGAGAAATGATGACAGAAGATAAGTTCTTACCTCCGCTATCAAACAAAAATTCAAATGAAAGGAAAAAGAAATGTTAAAATTATTAAAAAACTTCACTAAAAAAGATTGGTTAATAGTTGCAATTTCTTTACTATTAATCATATTTCAAGTTTGGCTAGATTTGAAACTTCCAGATTATATGTCTGAAATTACAAAACTTGTTCAAACAGAAGGAAGCCAAATGTCTGATGTTTTGAAGCAAGGTGGTTATATGCTTGCTTGTGCATTTGGCAGTTTGATTGCAGCAATTGTAGTTGGTTACCTAACTTCCCTACTTTCTGCATCATTCACGCTTCATGTTAGAAAGAAATTATTTGAAAATGTAGAAAACTTTGGTATGCAAGAAATTAAGAAATTTTCTACTAGCAGTTTAATTACAAGAACAACAAATGACATTACAAATGTTCAAATGCTAATATCTATGGGATTACAACTTTTGATTAAATCTCCTATTACAGCAGTTTGGGCAGTTATTAAAATTTTAAATAAAAACTGGCAATGGAGTGCACTTACTGGAATTGCAGTTTTAGTTCTAATGTCTTGCGTTTCTCTTCTTGTAGCATTGGTACTTCCAAGGTTTAAAAAAGTTCAAAAAATGATTGATAATATAAACGAACTTACTCGTGAAAACCTTACTGGTATAAGAGTCGTAAGAGCTTTCAATGCAGAAGGATATCAAGAAGATAAATTTGAAGTTGGAAACACAGAACTTACAAATACTCAAATGTTTAACCAAAGAGCCATGTCAGCAATGTCTCCTGTAATTTATTTGGTAATGAATACTTTAACACTTTCAATTTATTTTGTTGGAAGTAGATTAATAGATTCTGCAAGTATGATGGATAAATTGCCACTTTTCGCTGACATGGTAGTATTTTCAAGTTATGCAATGCAAGTTATAATGTCGTTTTTAATGCTTTCAATGATATTTATAATGTACCCAAGAGCTCAGGTTTCTGCTCAAAGAATTGCAGAAGTTTTAGATACAAAGCCTTCTATTAAAGATGGAAAAGTAAATAGCAATGAGACTGATAAAAAAGGCGAAATCGAATTTAAAAATGTTTCATTCAAATATCCTGATGGAGATGATTATGTATTAAAAAATATATCGTTTACGGCTCATCAAGGTGAAACAGTCGCAATAATTGGCTCAACAGGTTCTGGAAAAACAACAATGATTAACTTAATACCAAGATTTTATGATGCAACAGAAGGAACAATTTTAGTAGATGGTGTTGATGTAAAAGACTATAACCAAGAATTTTTACACAACAAGCTAGGCTATGTTCCTCAAAAGGCTGTAATGTTTAGCGGTTCGGTTAACTACAATGTGGCATATGGAGACAATGGAAAAGGTGAAATTTCAGAAGACACAATAAAGAAAGCTGTAGAAATTGCACAAGCAGAAGAATTCGTTGAAAAGATGCCTGAAAAATATGAAGCTCATGTTGCACAAGGTGGAACAAACTTATCTGGTGGTCAAAAGCAAAGACTTGCTATTGCAAGAGCCATCGCAAGAAACCCAGAAATATATATATTTGACGACTCTTTCAGTGCATTAGACTACAAAACAGATTACACTCTAAGAGAAGAGTTAAGAAATTACACTAAAGATTCTACAAATATAATAGTTGCACAAAGAATTGGAACTATATTAAATGCAGACAAAATTATAGTATTGGAAAATGGAGAATGTGTTGGAATGGGCACACATAAGGAGCTTTTAAGCAATTGCAAAGTGTACCAGGAAATTGCATATTCACAATTATCAAAGGAGGAACTAGAAAATGGATAACGAAGAAGATTACAAGAAAAAGCCACGTAACTTTGGTAGAAACGCTCCTGCTGAAAAGCCAAAAGATTTAAAAACAGCAGTAAAAAAACTTGTTCATTATTTAAATAAATTACTTCCATTGTTAATAGTTGCACTAGTACTTTCTTGCTTTAGCTCTGTTTTATCAATAATCGGGCCAAACAGATTGAGTGATTTAACAAACGAAATTACAAATGGATTAATTGCTGGAATGAACTTTGATACAATAAATTCTATAGCATTGTTCCTTCTTATTATCTATCTTGTAAGTGCATTATTCGACTTTTTACAAGGCATAATAATGGCAACAGTTGCAAATAAATTTGCTCAAAAAATGCGTACTCAAATATCTAAAAAGATTAATAAACTTCCACTTAGATATTTCGATACACACAGCTATGGAGATTTATTATCAAGAGTTACAAACGATGTTGATACAATTGCTATGTCATTAAGTCAAAGTTTAGGAACACTAGTTGGAGCAATAACATTATTTATAGGTTCAATAATAATGATGTTCTATACAAACTGGATTTTAGCCATAACAGGTATTTTATCTTCCCTACTTGGATTTGTTGCAATGTTTGTTATAATGGCAAAATCTCAAAAATACTTTAATGCAAGACAAGTTGAACTTGGAAAATTAAATGGACATATTGAAGAAATATATTCAAACCATAATGTTGTAAATGCTTACAATGGTCAAAAAGAAGCTTCTGAGACCTTTGACAAATTAAACCAAAGTGTGTATGAATGCAATAAAAAGAGTAGATTCTTATCTGGCTTAAGCCAACCTATAATGAGCTTTATTGGAAACTTTAGTTATGTTGCTGTTTGTGTTGTTGGTGCAATATTAACAATGAATGGAAGCATCACATTTGGTGTTATAGTAGCATTCATGATGTACATACGTTTATTCACAGGGCCTTTAACACAAATTGCTCAAGGTATGACAAACTTACAAACAACAGCAGCTGCTTCAGAAAGAGTTTTCGAATTTTTAGAAGAACCTGAAATGGATGAACAGAAAAACATCACTAAACATCTTGATCCAGCAAAAGTTGAAGGAAACATTGTATTTGACCACATAAAATTCTCTTATGATGGCAAAAAGACAGTTATAAAAGATTTCAGCTGTGATGTAAAAAAAGGTCAAAAAGTTGCAATAGTTGGTCCAACAGGAGCTGGAAAAACAACAATGGTCAACCTACTTATGAAATTCTATAACATAGCAGACGGAAACATTACAATAGACGGAGTTTCAACAAAAGAGCTATCTCGTGAAAATATACACGATCTATTCATAATGGTATTACAAGACACTTGGCTATTTAATGGAACAATTAGAGACAACATAAAATACAACAAAGAAGTCTCTGATGAAGACATAATGAAAGCTTGCAAAACTGTCGGAATAGACAAATTTATAAAAACACTACCTGGTGGACTAGACTACACATTAAGCGATTCAGAGAGCATATCTCAAGGGCAAAAGCAATTACTTACAATCGCACGTGGAATGATAAAGAATGCACCATTCTTAATACTAGACGAAGCAACCAGTAGTGTAGACACACGTACAGAAGAACTTGTGCAACAAGCCATGGATAAACTAACAGAAGGCAGAACCTCATTCATAATAGCACACAGACTTTCAACAATTAGAAACGCAGACATGATATTGGTTATGAACGAAGGAAACATAATAGAACACGGAAATCACGAAGAGCTAATGGCTCAAAACGGATTCTATGCAGACTTGTACAACTCACAATTTAAAAAATAATATTCATGCAACTTCGCCAAAGAGGGACGCCCCTTTTGGGGCGAAATCTTTTTTTGAATCTTGGAAGTAAACGTTTTTATTCATATCCGCAAAATGTAAAATGAACTTCGCCCAAGAAGGGGCGTCCCTCTTTGGCGAAGTTCATTTTGATGACTAATGCTTTCTTAATTCCGTACTTTCAAATAATGTTAATATTTCTCCTAGAGCCTCTCTTATTTCGGTTTCCGATTTTCCTTTTAAGTCATAATACAAATCTTTGTTTTTGCAACCAGAAAGATGTAAAATTTCTCCCACCGAAATAAACGGACTAAATATGCCTTCATTACAAGAATCATAGTACGGGCATTTTTCAATACATATATTAGAATATTCTGATCCCTTCGAAGAATCTTTTACTTGAACCCATTGATTTCCAATAAAATAACCACTTCTGGGAATTCCAAATCCATTCCAAATATGATATTTTTCTTTACTACTATCAGAAATATGCTCCAAATACTCGGTTACTCCTCCTAGCTTTACATATGACTCTTCACCAAACATTATAGCATCTTTACCATTAAGCTTTTGGCTCATACCAAAATATTCATCTCGAATAATCAAATCCAATATTTTAATATTAACCCCTAAAACAAGCGATTTTCCGATTAATGTTTCAACCTCATTTACATTCTGTCTCGTCACTACCACATTAAATCTTGTCGAAATTCCTCTCTTTACAAGTTCAATTGCTAATTTTTGCACCTTTAACGTTAAATATTTAGGATAATGAATGTCATTTATGTATTCATTTACTGAATCCACACTAATTACAACATCTATTCTTTTTTTATATTGCTCGATTACATCTAACAACTCTTGATCATCTAGTTTATATCCATTGGTATTTAAACGAATTTTCGTGTCATCGCCAAGTTGTATTATATAAAAGATTAAACTTGGTAAATAACTTACAGTAGTCGGCTCTCCTCCTGTAATACGAAATATTGTAATGCCTAATTCATATGCAATTTTAATTATTCTCTTTAAATTTTGAAAATTCAGAGTTCCTTTTAAGTTCGAAAGTATGCTCTCCCCTGTCGGCTTACAGTAAAAACATTTATAATTACAATTTGTTGTTAGTGCAATAGCCAGGTAGTTTATCCGTTTGCTCTTACTCACAATAATCATCCTTTCTTATTTTTCTCAAATTATTGATAAAAATTTTGCTTCAACTAAATTGATAATATTAGTATAACATATTTATTTTTTACTTTATAATACATATTTGCGCTTTTGATATAACCAAAAGTTATGATACATATAGTAAAAAACTGAATAAAATTATTCAGTTTTTAGTCCCTAAATTTTCCTTTATTATTTTTATTAAAAGATTTACTTCATTTTTTCTATCCTCAGTAAAATATATACCAAATTCAATAGGTTCCAATTTCAATTCTGTATCTAGTTCGGTCAAATTATATCTTTCGAATTCAGCATCATCTATATATTCTCTAGTTATCAAACCAATCGTTTCACTTTTGCTTGTAAGTTCCAAAATTGTACTATAACTTGAATTTTTTAAATGGCCATTATTTAATAATTCCTTCAATCTTATAACTGTTTGTGCATATGTTCTTGGTACGTAAATAATTGCATTTTCTAATTCTTTTTTACTCACAATTCTATTTGCAAAACTTGAATTGTTATTAGCTATAAAAACATCGTTTAAATATCCAATATGTAAATATTTTATACCTTTTAATTTCAAGTTTTCTACCTTTTTTGAAAATACTATATCTAACTCTTTATTAGCTAGCATTTCCAGCATCTTATCTGTTTCCAAGCACTTTAAATTCAAATTAATATTCGGATATTCTAAATAAAATTTATTTATACATTCTCCAAAAATTATATTTAATAAATGATTATGAGATCCAAGATTAACATTTTTATTTTTAGAAATTTTGCTATCTATTTTTATAATATCATTTATAGGATCTTTCAATTCTTCATATAGCACTGTTCCCTCTTCTGTTAGCACTAATCCTTTATTGCTTCTTTTAAATAATGTTGTTCCAATTATGCCCTCTAAATTTTTTATGTGTTTAGTTACTGCTGGTTGAGAAATATGTAATTTTTCACTTGCTTTAGTAATATTTAATTCATTTGCGACTACCACAAATATTCTATATAATTCTAAATTTACCATTATTAATCATCCTTATTTATATTATACTAATAATTATAGCATAAAAAACATTTTCAAGCCACTTCTTATGGCAGTTTTCTTTTATTAAATGATTTAATTGATTTTACCAAACGAATATGATAAAATTTAGTCATATATTAAGAACATTTATTTAGAAAATTGCACATCAATATAAACAATCTAATATAAAGAGGTTCTTATGACAATTTTAGAATTTATTTTAAACAATAAAAATTATTTAGAAGATTTAATTACAAGAAGTACTTACCATTCAAATGCTATCGAAGGAATTACTCTTACATATGCCGAAACTTACTATTTTGTACAATGATAATAGCTTTAAAATCGAAGTAAAAGAGCCAAGAGAAATATTCCGCCACAACCTGAAAAAATTCCAGACTTAATGATGTATTACATATACAACATAATCATAATGGGCAAGATATTTTTAGTAAAATCGCTAGATACCATACTGAATTTGAAAAAATTCATCCTTTTGGAGATGATAATGATAGGACAGGCAGATTACTTCTAAATTATGAATTATAAAAAAATAATCTACCACCTGTTGTAATTAGTAAAGACGATAGAGTAAAATACTTCGAGTTCTTACGAAACAACGATGTTGGAGGATTTGCTGAATGGCTAAAAGATTTATCTACTAGAGAAGAAGAAAGAATGACTAAATTTGGATATAAAAAATAGAATTCAAATTTTCAACTAATATAATACGCAAATTTAAAAAAAATATTCGAAATATTGTTTTCAACTTTTTTCGAATATTTTTTTATCTTTTTCTTATACTATTATAAAATATTATTAATGGAGGTTTGTTATGAAAGTACTTTATTATATAGCTCTTACTCTTGTAATTATTGGCGCTATAAACTGGTTACTAATTGGTTTGTTCAATTTTGACCTAGTTGCTACAATTTTCGGAACAATGTCTGTAATGAGCAGAATTATTTATGTTCTAGTTGGTATAGCCGGACTAATAAGTATTGGACTTTATCCAAAAGTAAATGACTAATTAAAAAATTAGTCATTACATAAGTTAATCAAATATTTTAATAAAGAAAATTTGTATTTTTGTACAATTCTTTCTCTGTCCCCAAAATGTACTTTTTATTTTGCTATTATTTCACAAATAAAGTTACTTATTTGTGTTGGATTTTCTACTGGTAATCCTTCTATTAATCTTGCTTGTGCATATAAAACTTGTGTATATTTCCTTAGTGCTTCTTTATCGTTTACATATAATTCTTTTATTTTTTGAGCTATTGGGTGTGAGTCGTTTATTTCTAAGGCTGTTTGTGCTTTTACTTTTTGGTCGTTTGGCATTGAGTTTATTACTTTTTCCATTTCGACTGATAGCGCCCCTTCGCTTGTTAAACATACTGGGTGATTTTTTAGTCTGTGTGTAAATCTTACTTCTTGCACACCTTCCCCTATTGTTTCTTTCATTAATGTGAACATGTCTTTGTTTTCTTCATTTTCTTTTTTCAAAGCTTCTTTTTCTTCGTCTGTGTCTAGATCAACATCGTTTGCACATACATTTATAAATTTCTTTTCTTTATGCTCCATTAATACTTGTACAACAAATTCATCTATGTTTTCTGTTAAATAAAGTATTTCGTAACCCTTTTCCTTTACTGCTTCAACCTGTGGCAATAATTCTATTTTATCAACAGTTTCTCCACATGCATAATATATTTTATCTTGACCTTCTTTCATTCTATCAACATATTCATCAAGTGTTACTAATTTATTTTCTGTTGAAGAATGGAACATTAATAAATCTTTTAGATTATCTTTATTTAATCCAAAATCATTGTATACTCCAAATTTTAATGTTGTACCAAATGTTGTAAAGAATTTTTCATAATCTTCACGATTCTTATGCAACATGTCTAATAATTCTGATTTTATTTTCTTATCCAAATTCTTAGCAATTATTTTTAATTGTCTATCATGTTGTAACATCTCTCTTGAAATGTTAAGTGATAAATCTGGGCTATCTACCAATCCTCTTACAAAACCATAGCAATCTGGAAGTAAATCTTCACACTTGTCCATTATTAATACGCCATTTGAATATAATTGAAGTCCTCTCTTAAAATCTTTTGTGTAATAGTCGTATGGTGTGTGCGAAGGAATGTACAATAATGCTGTATAGCTTACGTCTCCCTCAACAGATGTACGTATTACTTTTAGAGGCTTTTGATAATCTCCAAATTTTTCTTGATAAAAATTATTGTAATCTTCATCTGAAACTTCTGATTTATTCTTTTTCCAAATTGGAATCATGCTATTTAAAATTTCATCATGTCTTACTTTTTCAAATTTAGGCTCTTTCTTCTCGCCTTCTGGCTGTTCAACCTCATGCTCGTGTTCCACTTCCATCTTGATTGGATAACGAATGTAATCAGAATATTTTCTAATTAATTCCTCAATCTTGTATTCAGCAAGAAAATCACTATATTTTTCGTCATCAGTATCAGCCTTTAGTGTTAAAATAATTTTTGTTCCGAAGTCTGATTTATCGCACTCATCAATCGTGTAACCTTCTGCACCTTCTGACTCCCAAGCATATGCTTTTTCTGCACCATAGCATTTGCTCTCAACTCTTACCTTAGATGCAACCATAAATGCAGAATAGAAACCAACACCAAATTGACCTATAATGTTTACGTCGTCGTCCTTTTCAGCATTTTCCTTTGCTTTAGCAGCCTCTTTAAATGCAAGAGAACCACTCTTTGCAATAGTTCCAAGGTTTTCTTCAAGCTCATCTTTGCTCATACCACAACCATTATCTTCAATAGTTAAAGTACGTGCTTCCTTGTTTGGAGTAACTCTTATATATAAATCATCCTTATTAACTTTTACATTTTTATCTGTAAGAGAACGATAATACAACTTATCAATTGCATCACTGGCATTTGAAATTAGTTCCCTTAAAAATATTTCTTTATTAGTATAAATTGAATTAATCATTAGGTCTAACAACCTTTTAGACTCTGCTTTAAATTGCTTGTTTTCCATAATAAAATTCATTCCTTCCCTTCGTAATAGCCTGAAAATTTTAATATTATTTCATACTATTTTTAATACTAAAACGTATTATAGTTCTTTATTTTAGCAAAGTCAATAACAGAGTGCTAATTTCACAAATAATTCACAATTTAATATTCTTCTACTTCTATCACTGCTTTTTCTTCTAATGCAAAACGTTTTTCTACGCTTATTTTGCTTACTTGATTATCATCTTTGAATACGAAGTTATTCATTGCATCAAGTATAGATTTTGCTATGTTATCAACATCTGGTTTCTTTGTTGGACTTATTTTATTTTCTAGCATTTCCTCTACTTTTGCTTTACTTGTGCTTTTAGGAATTTTTAAATAAGCAATTATATTTATTGAAAGCCTTCCTTCTAGCATCTCATATCTTGGATATTTCATTTTAAAATATTGCTGTACCAAAAATTCATAATCTTTTGTTTTTCCGGGAGTATATACTCTTCCAGTATACATATTTACTCTTGGTCTTTCCTTTCCTACTATTTCACCCGGTACTTCAAATTGGTATTTCATTGTTTCACTCCTTCTTTAGTTGTAAATACATTTAATTATTCTTCTTTATTATTTAAGCTTTTTACATTTAAATTTTAATTACTTTTTATAATAAACTTCGCCCAAAAAGGGGCGTCCCTTTTGGGCGAAGTTAAAAATTATTCTGCATCTTTTAATCGTAAATATCCAAGCTCTACCCATCTATTATATGCTAAATTTAGATTGAATAATACTTTAGGTTTAGCACCTGCTCTGTTTTTATCAACCACGCACGCATAGTATCTTTCATCAGGGTCATCGTAATCCTTTAAATTAAAGAATTTATCGTCTACCTCATTTAATGAATATTCATAATTTTTATAATTTTCTTTGTGTATTTGTTTAAATAAACAAAGTGTATCTAATACTTCCTTTACCGTTCTACTAACAGCTAAATCGTTTATGTTTAAGTTAATTGGGTCAGTTACTGTTTCTGCAAGTTGTAAAGTTGAGCCGATAAACATATTAAAATTCTGTGCTAAGTTCGATAATATTGTTGCCGTTTTCTTTAACTCTTCCCCATTTCCAATATTATCAATATCTGTTTTCAGTGTATCATAAAATACATATTCAACATGTTCTTTATAATAATAGTTCATTATTACCTTTTTTAACTCATCATTCGTATGATCTGTTATATTTATAAAATATATAGAATTTTCTATCTGTTTATTAAACCAATTTGTTACTTTTATTGTTTGTGTAAATTCTGTTGATATCTTTGAAAGTCTTCTTGCAAATTCAGCCTGTGATTCATTTTCTTCTTTAACAACATATCCATTTTCATCTACTCTAACAGCTGTAGGGTCATCTGGTCTAAACTTGAACTCTAGTAACTCTCCTTCTGTTTTATGTAGGTGTTGACCGTGTAGCTCTTGTATTTCTGGGTTATTTATTATTGTTGTTATTAGACATAGTTTCATCTTTTCTTCTGACATCTCATTAGAAATTAATAAAACTTTCTTTTTATGTATCAAGGCAATATATGCTGCCAAGTTAATTGTAAATCTACTCTTACCAGAGTTTGATGGCATCGCAAAAGCCATTGTTTCACCTTGTCTTATTCCTTTGAACACACTAGATAGAATTTTAAATGGAATTGATAAACCATTTGTTAAAGTATTATCTCCTCTTACCAAAAATCCAGTTAAATCATCATTTAAAACTGACCTTTTAAATTTTTCTGTTGCGGTAACCTGTTCAACAGCTCCTTCAACTTCTTCAACAGTCATTTTATCATATAATTCGTAATTTCTTATGTCTGCAATCTCTTTTTGTATATGTTTTACAGGATTTTCTCTACAGCATCTTCTAAGTGTAAATAATTTTTTAAGCTCAGTATACGTCTTTTCCATTTTGAATTTAGAATTTTCATAATCAACTTGAATTTGATATTTGAATTCTATTAGTTCATCAGTTGTTCTGGCAAAATTAAATCCTTCTTTCGCAATTTCTGGTGCATACTTTTCACCATCTGTAAACAATACTGTTTTATATACATCTAATAGCTGTTCATCTAAGAATAGACAATCTTTATACAAGAAATAATATGCAGAAATCTGTTTTACATCATTTAAAAGCAAACCAATATATCTCTTTTCAAGTTCAGTATCGGCTAATTCAACAGGATATCCTAGACCTTCTTCCTGTTTTCTCTCTTTTATCTTTCTTTCCTTTTCCTTGACCTCTGCATAATCCTCATATTCTACATTCCCAGACATTTGCAATATTTGTAATTCATCTAAAGCCTCTTGAAACTTACTTTCACTAAGGAATTTTCTAATTTTTTCCATTCTATCTCTATTTTCATCAGTTACCTTAATTCTATCAAGTAAATCATAAATAACTTGAGCATTTTCTTCGTTCATACAATTTATCCTCTTTTAATCCATCATTATTATTTTTTCAATTACTGGTTGATTATTTTTTGCAACAGTTCCATTATCATCTTCAACAGCTGTGTCTGCACAAATTTTATCAACAACTTCCATTCCACTTGTAACAGTTCCAAATGCAGCATATTGTCCATCTAAGAATGTGCTATCTTGATGAACTATAAAGAATTGTGAACTTGCACTGTTTGGCATAGAAGATCTCGCCATTGAAATAGTTCCTCTTACATGAGAAATTGAATTTTTTACTCCATTAGAAGCAAATTCACCTTTTATAGTTTTACTACTTCCTCCAGTTCCATTTCCATGAGGGTCTCCTCCTTGAATCATAAATCCTGATATAATTCTATGGAAAGTTAATCCATTATAAAATCCCTCATTTACTAAATTAGCAAAATTTTCTACTGTAATTGGTGCAACATCTGCATCCAATTCTAGTGCTATTGTTCCATAGTTTTTTACAACTATTTCAGCATGATGTTTTCCTGTACTATACATATTATTTTCCTCACTTTCATTGCTTATTTGATTATTTTGTATATTTTCGTCTTTATTCTCTGTGTTATTCTCCTTTGTAGAATTTTCTGTATTAGTTGTTCCTTCTATATTTGTTGAATTTTCTTCCAATTGTTTTTTGCTTTGAGAATTGCTGTTTATAACTGCATAAATTCCTATTGCTGCAAGCATTACAACTACAACCACTCCTATAATAATATACGACTTTTTCATGTAAATTCCTCCTTAATTATATAAATTATCTTCCTTCATCATATTCAACACTTTCTTCTAAAACTTCGTGTTCTCTATTTATTTCAATATGTTGTTCTTCATCTATTCCTTGTGAAAATTTCTTCATGAAACTTTCTTTTTCTCTTCTTCTTTTGAATGTTTGATAATGCTGACCTGGCTCTCTATTTTTATAATTTAAAATGTCTCTAAAATTTCCAACACTCTTACTTAAATAATCTAAACCATATGAAAAATCTAGTAATTCTTTACTGCTTCTTAACACTAAGCACTCTGGTTTTAAATCTGTTTTTGTACTAAATGGAGTTTTCCTTGTTCTCTCTGCTCTATCTAAAGCATTTGCATCTCTTACAACTGTTAATAACTGTTTAGCCAATGGCTGTTCCTCTTCTGGAATACAATATTTTCTTAGTAACTTTTCGATTTTATTTTCATTTGTTTTGCACCCTTCAATAATCATTGAAATAATATTTGTATCGTTTTTGCTAAGTACATTTCCATCTAAGTCTATAAAATCTCTTCTTTTCCTTTTTCCAATTTCTTTATAGAAAGCAGAATACGTTAATATTTCTCTTTTTCTTTCTGCATCGTCACCCACAAATACCCCTTCATTTGCTCCTATAACATTTGCTAGCATAGCTGTTCTTTCTGCATGTGCTATTTTAGCATTTCCATGAGTTTCATTTATATCAATTTGCTCAAACTTGTCTCTTAAATATTTGCCATTTTCACTATTTGCAAACTCTTGTAAAGTATCTTCTAAATTTTTCTGCCTTATTCCTTCATATCCAAAAGTTGTAACCGCTAAAGCAAATTTAGGGTCATCATAAGGATTTTTCTTTTCTAAATATTTCTTTTCTCTTGACAATCTCTCAATCTTCGCATCAGCATTTTCATCAAGTTTTCTTGTTTTTACTAAATTTTTTATACTATTTTTCCAATCTTCTAATATACCCTTGAAATTTTTCTTAGTTGACCTTACAATTTCCTTGCCTTCCATATTTCCAACTCTACCAATAAATGCTAAACCATTCATTGAGGAATGTAAAAAATCCTCTTTTGTACTCATTCCATATTCTTTTTGAATTTCTTTTATATATTCCAAATAATCTTGTTTAGGTCTATATTCATCTGGGTTTCTATTAATCTCATCAAGAGTTCTTTTTCTAATTTCAAATCCAATAGGCTTGCCATTATCTCCAAGTATTGCTTTTCCATATTCATCTCTTTTCAAATCCATCACTAGTTGTATAGCTCTAGTTCTTTCTTGTGGCAGAACGCAATACCCCTCATATAAAATTGCATCATCACTTACTTTTCTTGCCTTGTAATTTCTATTTAATTCATCCTCATGTACACAAATTTCAATCGCATTTATTATCTTATCTGGTTCAGTATATAAATTTGTGTTTAAATTTTTCATAAAATTATCTGTATTTGGAATTCCTCCAAACAAGCAAACTGATGCATGCCCATATGAATTTAAAGTTTTTAATGCACCTGTTGCTGGTCTTAAATATCCAGATTTAATAATACTATCTGCAACATCTTTTGAAGATACACAGTGATACAAATGATTTTCTGCAATGTATTTTTTGTCTTCACTATTTAAATCAAATCTCGCAAATTTAAGCACCGTTGTAACTATTGATACAGGCAATAGAACAATCATGTCTTCTATCTTCATCTATCGTTTCTCTCCTCACAATGTTTCACAGTCATTTGTACAGATTTTGTAAATGCAACTCACATCTTTTTCTGCTACACTTACACTAGTTATAAAATATCATTCTTCCCATTAAGTGTCAATGTTTTTTATTTAAAATATATAAAATGACCCTTTTTCAATTGACCATTTTTATTCTTTCCTTGATTATGTTTTGAGCATCACTTGGCAATAAATCAATATAATTTCTAATTAATTTTCTACAATTATACCCTTTTAAAGTTCCAACCTGTGAATTAACCTTTGCAATTAAATTCTTTTCGTTTTCATATTGTATATTTTTTGCTCTTTGGCATGTTCTTATTATAACTTGTTTACTAGGTTCTTGATATCCATAAGGATGCGATACCTTTCCTAAAAATGGAACTCCGTGGTAGGCTGTATCTATTTTTGTTTTTTTATTTATAAACTGGTGTGTTTCAGCAAGCTTATTTTGTATAAGAGGTAAAGTATCAATAAGTTGTTTTTTATTGTCAGATATAATAATTATATCATCTACATATCTGATGTATTTTTCTAACTTTAATTCTTCTATTACATAATGGTCAAAATTATTTAAATTCAAATTACTTCCTGCTTGAGCTGTAAGATTTCCTATTGCCATTCCGTAATTTGAATTACAATCCATTTTTCTCCTATTAGGTACTAAATTTCTTATTTGTTCACTGCACTTGTATTCACAATCTAGTGCTGGGTTATTTTCAAATATCACTGGTGTTAAATATAGCAATAGTTCTTTATGCTTTCCTTTATATTTGTTTTGTATTAATTTTTTAAACTTTTCACTTACTATTCTTCTATCAACAGACATAAAATATCCAGATAAATCTATCTTTAAGAAAAAACATGGTTTTCTTCCATTGTCAGATGTTTTTATTAAAAAATTTTTTAACATATTCAAGGCATATGAAGTTCCTCTTCCTTTTCTGCATGAACAGCAACCATCAATTAGCATACTTTCCAATACATCTTCAACTTCCATCATATAAAAGTGTTGAACTATTCTATCTCCAAATTGTGCAGCAAATATTTCTCTTAAGGCAGGTTCTGTTACAACATAACAATTTGATGGCTTTGTCTTATACGTACGATTATTTAACTCATCTAATAATTGAATTAAATTCGTACAAAGTTCTTCATTAGTAAAGTTGTATGTACCAATCTTCTTCTTTTTGTTTTTTAGGCACAATTCATAGGCCTTGTATAATTCTTCAAATTCTATTTTATCTTCCATTTTTCCTCCGTTACATAATAAAATCTTTCCCGAGAGAAAGATTTTATATCTTTATTATAATGAAACTCCTAGCCAGACGCACATAGTTCGTCGTGGAATTGTTGGTGTTATTAATCTTGCCTGTACTGAAACTAGCATAGTATCCGTTGTTGTTGTTGTTGTTGGCAGAGGACGACCAATCAAATTCTCACAAACGTCGTCAAAGCATTTTTATTGCTCAACTTTTGACAATACCACATATATGGTGGAGCAATCACTTTCATTATATTAAATATCTTTTATTTAAATAATAAAAGCTTGCTAATCTTACCCTTGGGCTGATATAGCTTGTTGTGTACTTAGTATCCACTTTTCTAAATCATTATTTATTTCCATTTGCCTTCTAATTAAATCTGTTATTTCTCCCGGAGTTATTGCTTTATTTACCATTAAAAATCTTATATCAGTCCACATATCAACCTTCATTATAAATTTAGCTTTTGTTAAATATTCATACTGTTTTACTTTATCTTGACTTATCAATGCTTTTATTGTTTGCTTTTCTACCTCAAGAATACTTTTATTAAAGTCTTCCTGAATATTTACCAGCCCTTTTGCAATTCCTCTTCTTGTAATTTTATCATTTATATATATAGCCATATCATCTAATTTTATGTTGATTGGGGCCTGTCTATTTCTTTCATATATTTCTTGATTAATTTTCTTTGTTGCATTATCTACCTTTGATTGAGTCCAATGATTTTTCTTTATTGTTTCTCCCATATTTCTCTTCCTATTTTATAATTTTCAAACCAAGAACTTCTTACGAAGTTTTCCCTTGGTTTGAATCTATGCGTTATTTACATAACGCATTTTTCTTATTTCTAATTTTTTACAAAATTAGAAAATCCTAGCCAGACGCACATAGTACGTCGCGGAACCGCTGGTGTTATTAATCTTGCCTGTACTGACACTAGCACAGTATCCGCGGATGTAGTTGATGCTGGCAGAGGACGACCAATATATTGCTTTTAATCCATATCCACTATAATTTGAAGTTGTTATTCCTAATTGTCCTGCAAACATAGCCGACTCATCTTTTGTAGGCGTCCTCCAATCTCCTGATGTTATATCTTTAGCATTAGTAAATGTGTATGTAGCGCTATTATTATAATCACTTAATGCCATTACATTAAACCTTGCATTTCCGCTTCCTCTTGCTGATAATACGTTCTTTGTTCCAAATGGGCCATTATAATTTGTTTTACTTACATAATATTCTTTTAGCCCTGTTACAGTAGATATTGTATAATCAGTGCCTCCCCATGAGCCACTTCCTCCTTTTTTGAAGTCTGCAAATATTATTCCATCTGGTGTTCCATCTCCATCTGTGTCTGCATAATATCCTACTCCAGAATTTCCTGTAAATGTTGGGTCTTGTACTGTTACTGTATATGTTGCTGTTTTTTCATTATAATTTGTGTTCGATGCACTTTTTACTGTTATTGTCGCAGTTCCTGCTCCAACTGATTTTATTGTTACTGTGTTTCCGCTTATGCTTACTGTTGCAACTTTTGTGTTTGAAGACGATACTGTTACGCTTCCTGTGTTACCGCTAACTGTAAATGTTCCACTGTTTGGATATGTTATTGTTCCACTCGTTGCTGAAAGTGTTAATGTTCCAGCTGCTTTTTTTACATTTACCGTTTCTGTTACACTTTGTGTTTTATAGCCAACTTTGCTTGCCCTTACCGTCACAGTAAATGAAGATGTGTTTGTTATTGTCGGCATCGTTGTACTATATGTCGTGCCATCTGCTGAATATTCTATTGTTGCATCGCTCGGATTTACTGTTACATTTGTTAATGCATTATGAGCTTTACCATCATATGTTCCGGTGTATGGTGTTGCACTTAAACTTATTGTGCCATTTTTTACGTTTGCTTCGTATGTTGCTGTTTTTTCTTTGTAATTATTTGATTCTGCGCTTTTTACTGTTATCGTCGCTTTTCCTTCTGTTGTTCCTGGTTTTACCGTTACTATATTACTATTAGTGCTTACTGTGGCTATATTTGTGTTATTTGAAACAGCACTTATCGTTCCAGTATTTTCACTAATGGTAAATGTTCCGCTCGTTGGGTATGTATATGTGCCGTTTGTTGCAGATAAAACTATCTTTCCTTCTGCCTTATCTATCTTCGCTGTTTGCTTCGTTGTTATCGTTGTGTAACCAGACTTGCTCGCTCTTACCGTTACAGTAATTGATGATGCATTTGTTATTTTGGGCATCGTTGTGCTAAATGTGTTATCACCTGTCGAATACTCTATTTTCGCATCTCGTGGTATCACTTCTATGCTTTTCAACGCGTCATGCGAATTTCCATCATATATTCCTGTATATGGTGTAACCATAAGCGATATTTTCTTTTCCTCTTCTATTCCCACTTGAATTGTATATCCGTCCTTTTTTACTTCAAGTGTTTTATCATCAATTCTCTTTACTTCATCTAACTTCGATGGAACTTTGCTTTCCAAAAATTCTTGTAATGTTTCTCCATCGCTCGAAATCCCGTATTCTAATACAACCGTCCTCATCTCTTCTTTAGCTGTTTTTTCAGCCAACTTTGAATTTTTTTCTTTTGATACATTTATTGCACCATTATCCCCTACCAATACATTAATTGTTACACCTGCAAGTATTAATATTACTACAGTTGTAACTACCAACGAAACTATTGTGATTCCTGTTCTCTCTTTAGTTCTCATATTTTTTCACCTTTCTAATTTATCATTAAGTAATAAACTTAACGATAATGTTAAAGGTCCTTATAGTATTGATATCACTGAACTTCGTAGATTTATAAATATTTTATTTTAATCACAATTTCTTCATTGAAATTTATTTTAATAATATATCCAAAGGCTTGATTTTTCTTATTCTTTTGTTATAATTATAAAAAGGAAATTCACATTAAGTTTATTACTTAAAGACAAATAGTTGCTTTTGTAACAAAATATACAATAAAAAACAAGCAAACTTGTATACAATTATTACGCATTTGCTTGTTTTCCCTTTTATTAATTTCTTAATTTTTCAATTTCTAATTTATATAGTTTATTTCAGAATTTCCAGCTTCATTAATAACTTTATTGAACATTGAGTAATTTTTTATTCCTATCAAATTCTTTCTTCCTAAAAATTCAAATTGTGCTTTATCACTTTGTTCTGAATTTTCAAGCATTATAAAAGATTTCACTGGAATATATGGGTCTAATGGTTCATATTTTAGTGCAACTTTTAATTTTCTTTCTACAGTTGCTCTAGAACTTATTTTTACCATTCCTCTATTTAATGCTGTTTTACTGCTTGCTTCTTCCACATATTCATTTATGCTTTGTGGTAAAATAATTTTATAATTTCTTATTTTATAGTTTCCTCCTATCCCTGCATCTGGACTCTTAGCAGTTAATCCTCTTACAATTTTGTATGCATTTCCATATAATATATATAAATCATGTACTTCCGTTTCATTTTTAAAAAGTAATTGAGGCGAACATGTATAAGTATTTTTATCCGCAACACCGTTTGTAATCCATTTACCATCTTTTCCACTTTGAACATAAATATATATTTGTTCATCTGCACTGCTTAGTGTCGTAGTCGTTTCTTTTACAAATTTTTCTGATATTTTTCTTACCGGTTTGCCATCAATAAAACTTGGTATTAATATAACATTTGTTTTATTTACTAGTTCATTCAAATAATCTGAATTTAAATCAGGGCCTACTTGGACCTCATTTTCGTCGCGTTTAATTCCTGTTATAATTATTTCTCCATTTTCTTCTTTATATTCTAAATTTTTAGCATCTGCCTCTACTTCAATAGTTGTTTTTCCTTTTATTGGACCTATAACAGCAGTATTGTCAAAGTCATCTTTTACCATTGCATACAAATTATATTCCGCAGATTTCGTTGTCTCATAATTGCTTTCGTTTACTACTACTTTATCTAGCCCCGTAAAAGAATAACTTGCTTCACTCTGTGCTTGTGACCAATTTTGTCCATCTAAACTAAAGCTATATTCTTTTATTTTCTCCCCTATCACATTAACATTGATATTTGTATAATCTTCTTCTATTATATTCAATTTTGGAGCTATTACAGTATATATTTCAGATTTTGCCTTATAATTGTTGGTTTCAGCGCTAGTTACAGTTACTTTAGCTTGTCCCGCAACTGTACCTGATTTTATAGTTACAGTATTCCCACTGATACTTGCTGTTGCAATGTTATTATCACTTGAAGTAACACTTAATGCTCCTGTATTTCCACTTACAGTAAATGTTAAATCATTTGAATCGGTTAATATTCCACTGGTTTCAGATAAAATTAAACTTCCTGTCGCCTTATTTACTTTTACTGTTTCTGTTACACTTTGTGTTTTATAACCAGCCTTACTTGCTCTTACTGTTACTGTAAATGATGAGGTGTTTGTTATTGTTGGCATTATTGTGCTATACGTTGTTCCATTCGTTGAATATTCTATTTTTGCATCACTTGGTGTTACTGTTACTTTGGTTATTGCATTATGAGCTTTTCCATCATATGTTCCTGTATATGGTGTTGCACTAAGTGATATCGTTCCGTTATTTACTGTTGCTGTATATGTTGCTGATTTTTGGTTGTAATTCGTTGTTGCTGCACTCGTTACTGTTATTGTTGCTTTTCCTGCTGTTGTTCCCGGTTTTACAGTTACTGTATTTCCACTTATACTTGCTGTTGCAATATTTGTGTTCGATGAAGCTACACTTAATGTTCCAGTATTTCCACTTACTGTAAAGCTTGTACTTGTTGGATATGTTAATGTACCACTCGTTGCAGACAATGTTAATTTTCCTTCTGCCTTGTTTACTTTTACTGTTTGTGTTGTTGTTTGTGTTTTGTATCCTGCTTTGCTTGCTCTTACTGTTACTGTAAATGATGAACTATTTGTTACTGTTGGCATTGTTGTGCTGTAATTTGTTCCATCTGTTGAATAATCTATCTTTGCATCACTTGGATTTACTG
>ENA-OPDA01000291-OPDA01000291.1-human-gut-metagenome-genome-assembly--contig:-NODE-291-length-37420-cov-2.356242_pt1 | contig 37420 bp, 40 predicted proteins | sample MGYA00241253_ERZ501486 | MGnify/ENA primary metagenome ERZ501486 (study PRJEB25962, sample SAMEA2042510) | human gut metagenome | biome: human gut; feature: human-associated habitat; material: faeces... | reverse complement strand
TTTCATGCTTGCGAGAAGCGCAGCTTGGAGCTGGACCTGTCACTTCCTGATATGATGAAACCTTCGTTTCAGTGATACAGTTCATTGTCATAGTGGCACAGCATTCAGTGACCACATGCACTCTTAAAAGCCTAGCACTCCTACAATGCCAAGTATGGTATTATTGAGTAAGTAATCATCTATGTTTTCAAAGGCATTGACTCATAGGAGTATAGTTTTACTACCAAAGCTATAACCTTCCAAAAGTATAGAGTTTCTTTATGGTTTTACAGTAAACTCTATGCGCTGGCAGCTTGATGTTTGCAAGACTTAATGCGCGATAGCCAAACGAGTCATATATTTGCAATAACCTATGCAAAACAGCCCTTGCATCACGAAACGACCATTTGAATGCACGGTGGCTCGTTATTTTTCATGTCTGGTCGTTCTTCTCTATGTTTCGCTAAACCCGCATTTAGCGAAATAGTATATACTTCAAATGAACCTGCTTGATTTTTCTTGGCTTCTATCCTCTACTTCCACAAACTGCTGCCCATACCCATATTGGATACGGTTTGCTTTACGCGAAAAACGCTGAAACGCTGACTTGTACGCTGAAAATACAGATTAACGCTGAATTTACGCTGATTCATCATAGCTTTTATTATTAACTACGAAAGCAAAGTAAAATTTTTTAGATTGTCGTAGTCAATCCAATTATATATTTTTGTTTCTTGCTAGACTCATTACAAAAATGCTCCAACCACCAATATTGGCAGTCAGAGCATAGTTTATCGTTCAAAGTCTTGGTCTACAAATTGTGTTTGTTCCGGTTCAGGCTCGAAAATGTCTTGCTCAGGCAGTTTTTTGCCATCATCAGCTTTTGAAGCTGTCTGAATCTGAGAATACTCAAATCCTTTATTTTCTTCCGGGCTCGCCTCCGGCTCATCGATTGCTTTCACGATGCGTTCATCCGGTGGCAGTCCTCGGTTGTTAGAAAAGTCATTCACGACCTTATTGATGACCTTGCTGGCATATTCAGCATCCTTTTTCGTGAACACGAATGGCACACATCCATCGCAATCACAGGTGTAATGCGTTCCGTCATCCAGTGCATAAGGCACACGCATTTGCTCGGCTATCAGACCGACATTAAAGCCAATGGCATTGCTGCAATCTACATATCGAACGATAAGGTTATCTTTGCCGTACTCCTTCACCATTTCATCGTAGGATTTTGGATTCAGAGCGATACCTGCGCTCTTATTATCATAGCTGGAGGTCATGTTGATACGATTTATAATAGGGTCTATATAGCCCGCGTCTTTCTTGCTGTAGGTCACGCTATAGTTTTCCTCGTAGCAAGGGAGTTTAGAGAACGGTGTAGGCTCACCGTCCTCGCTTTTCACGAACTTGGATTTATACGGCTTTAACTTTTTGACGCTGTAGAGTATATTAGGGTACTTCTCAGCCATCTGCTTTTTGAATTCTTCAAAGTTTCCAGTCTTATGCATCTTCCCTGTTTCCGGGTCACGGTACTTGGAGTAGAGTTGCACCGACACTAGGTTTTTGTCAGACCCTGCATATCTCTCCAAGGCTTTTGGCTGGACCTCTTGACTGTTATGATACTTCAGGTATCGCACAGCGCGAACAAGAGGATTATCACTCCAGACCAGTCTTGGATTGTACTGATAGGATAGCCGTAGATAGTCTTTGTTCGGGATTTTCAGTAGCCTAAGTATAGGATTCTTGCTGTATTTGTCGTTGTAGTTCTGAATCATCCGGCAAAACTTCCTGCATTGCTCTGCTCCGGCTTTTCTCAGTTCGCAGATTTCAGGTTTGCGGACCCAGTCCTTACAGGTGTAGTTTGCGTAGGCATATGCTTGCCGCAGATTCGTCTCATCAATGTAAGAGATGTACTTCGGCATCTTGGTTCCATCGCCGTACCGTGCAAAAATGTCTTCGAGAACCTTGTGACTCTTACAGACATCCATTGCCGTATTGACAATGCTCTCGGCCTTTGATTTATCTGTCTTGCACTCCGCATCGAGCGGAATCATCATGATTTCGGTGTTCATACACGGGAACTCACCCAGCTTCAGGGCAAGCTCACGAATATTGATTTTTGTTGCATCCTCGATAGGCTTTGAAGATAATACAAGATAGATACCTTCATCTCTTGTTCCCTCTCCAATGCACCACGGGACATAGTATGCGTACATCCCAAAATCAGAAGCCAGAGACGGAACACGGCTCAAGCTCTGATTTTCCCAGATGTCGCGAAAAGAAGTCATAAACGCCATAGAGCATCACCGTCCCTCTTTTAGCGGGTCCGCTTCTTGTTCTGCTTCGAATCTGCTTCGCTCTCGGCCTTTGCCTGAGCCTCTTTTGCTGCCTTGATAAGGTCTTCGAGCGATACTTTTTTCAGTTCCATAATTATGCCCTCCTTTGTTTTGCCTACGGAAAATATCATCTTTCAAAACAATCAGTTCGCTGTTGATTTTCGTGTTTTTCGTGGTCTTCGCCCTGATGTTGTTCAGGTTCTTGCCCTTGCTCGTTTTCGGTCTCCTGCTCAGGTTGTTTTTGGATGCTCGAAAAGGTCAATTCCTCTGCGGCCTCTTTACCTAACTCGCGAATCACATCTTCAACTCCGGCATATATCATAGGCTTGAAGCTAGGCTGGAGAGATTCGCACTGCTGGTCTAATTGCTTGCGTATGTCCTTTGCCTTATAATAACGCAGCTCATAGACCTTGCCTTTCGCCACCGCATCCATTCGGTCAATGGATGCACGAAGACAGGCTTCGGCAGAACCGTACTTATCAATGTCGGCAAAAGCAAGATTTTTCTTGCACATCACAACGCAAGCGTCTCCATACGCTTTCAGATGGTCAAGGTATACATTTGCGATTTCCTGCTGTGCATCCAGAGCTTCCTGCGGCGCTTTCAGAGCAACAAGGTGGTCATAATAATCGCGGGCCGAGAGATAGAGTCTCGTATCTGCCGTCATGTCCCGTCCGCTTGCCGAGACAATACTGATAAGTTCTTGATTATCAAGGCTCTGATAGAGCGTCTTCATATTGTATACTTCTTGGTCCTCGATGTAGCCGTGTACAAAATCATAAACCGTGTTGGACAAACCGTCCCACTGTCTAACGGGTGGCTTTTCGTCAACGCGTGTAATCTGCACCACATCACCATTGGTGCGCCGGTAGATTGCACTGTCCTCATAGTCGAGCTCTTTCAGCTCTCGGAAATCTGTCATGGTGAATCAACCTCCTCACCGCTCATAATCTTCAAAAGACATCTGCCGGGGCTTTTCTTCCGGCATAGTCTGTTCCGGTTTCGGCTGATGCCGTTCAGCCTCTTTCTCAAGCATTGCATTGGCTGTTCTGCCAATCTGCCGCAAATTAAACTGCGGGATGCCGCGTCCCACAATATCCTGTCGCAGGTCCGAGAGTGCTTGCAGCGTCTCTACACTATAGTTCGTGATGACATTTCGCACTGCTGCCCGCCACTGATTTTTCTGTTCTGAATCCATCACGCGGGGAGCCACTGCATAGACCGCCGCCGAAGCAGCAAAGCGGTTGACGACCGTTTCCGGGATGTCGCTCTTCTGCCGTTCAGTTTCCAGAGCGTCTTGCCGCTTTTCCTCAGCCGGTACTGGTTCGGGTTGTTTCGGCTGTTCAGTCGGAACCACTTCCTCAACCTGCCGCTCATTCTCCCGAGTCGCTTCCGCCTCGTGGAAGATGCCTCGCTCCTTTGCTTGTTGCAGCAGTTCGTCAAATTTGTCATCGAGAGCCTTGCGCTCCTCTCCTACCGGAATTGCATATACTATTGTACCGGCCGGTCCGGGATATTTGTACGCTGAAGCATGAGAGGTCAGGTAGTCGCTGCGCAGCCCTGCCGCTTTGAGCTTGTCTTCAATGTAGCAGTCCCACGCCCGCGCAAACATTTCTTTTTCAGAACTCCAGTAACCGGCTCCGCAGCGAGAGTAAATCTGGTCAAACGCTTTACTTCCCTTATAGTATTCAGAGGGTTCAGTCTTACCGCGCATAAACTCCTCAATAGGAGTTTCCTTTATAGTCTGATAATTCCTGAGATGCCGGACTACCTCTTGTTTGTCTGCTTTTAGGATACCGTACCCGCAAAGACTTTTTCTATACTTAGAGAGTTCTTCCAGCGGCATGTATACCGATTCGCCGCTGCCCCGATGAAGAGAGATATATTCGAGACCTGTCACATCATTTGCATATTCTAGCAGGTTGTTGACAAGCCGCTCCCATTTGAGGTCTTTTGTCTCGCAGTCTTTGCCGATTTGTAGGCTGTCAGCCCAGCGCCTGATTACTTTCTCGGAGAATTCAAGCTTGCTCTGCTTGATTTTCTCGGCCTCATCCTGCGTGAGACTTACCGTCTTATATTTCATCATCTTCATGATGTCCGCAAACGCAGGAGGAAGCTTATCGAGCGTTTCTTTATTTGGATGCCCTGAAACCACATCGGACAAGAACTTATCACGCGGCGCATTGACCAATTTTCCGAGACTATCGTCCAAGGCATGTCCCAGTTCGTGTGCCAAGCATCCAGCGCCGTGCATTTTTGTTAGGTTGATGACCTCTCTGAACGGTTCATAATGTGCTGCCCCAGCCGATAGACCTCCTTGTCCACGAGAGCCAAAGGCCAGCGCAAGTCGTCCATCAAGTGATACATCTTTCTTATCAATGCCTAGCACATTAGCAAGGTCGCGCATAGAATTATAAGTCATATCCAGATGTTGCTGCCGCTCAGCATCACCGACCCAGTTCCCGAACTCCACAGCCCGGAATCCCAACTCCTGCAAAAAATCTTTTTCTCCTGCATGGTTTCCGGCAAGATAGTCGGGTCCTACGCGTCCCATTGATTCGAGGCGTTGCAGTGAAAACGCCTTCTTACGCTTTCGCTCATTGCTGTTTGCCTCTTTATTTTCCTTCCGCAACTGGTCTTCCTTTGCTTGCAGTGCTCTGGCGGAGGATTCGATGATTTCTGTACAAGCCTCCAACGAAGTGAGATTCTTTGCGGCTACCGTGTGGTCGGCAAGGTTCAGAATCATGTAAGTACCGTCTTTGTAGTCCTGTGCATAGCTTTTCCTATCGTAGCAATACATCAATGAGTGCTTACTGCGCAGGACGATTCGTGCGCAGCTACTATGTGCATCATTTTCGACCGATGCGAATTCACCATCCAGTCGGACTGCTTTCAGACTATTTTTCACATACTGATAGGCTTTTTCATCGTCCGCAATAGCGAAATACTTGCCCGCAGCCTCCTTAGTTAATCGTTCATAGTTGTAGTCGCTGAGACAAGCAAGATTGAGCATTTTGTCGTTGAGACAATGAGCTGCTTTATCAGTCGGACGATATGTACGGATTCTTCCGCTGTAATCAGGGACTCCCACTGCATATCCTTCCTTCACAAGGAAATCATTGAGAAATCCCTGAATATCTTCCTTGCAGGTACAGCTCATAACGGCTTTGCGGTACTCAGCACAGAAAGCCACATAGTTTTCTTGAGACTGTCGTGCCGCTTCAGCATCGTGCTGCTGCGTAATGAGGATGCGAGGTGCTGGCGGGAATGCTTTGCGCATTTCGTTCTGCCAGTAGAGAATCACCTGTTCCTCCCCGCCCGCATACATCCGTTTCCAATTCGGTGTCGGCCAAACATACTGTTTCTTAGCATACTTATTTCGCTCACTATCGTTCATGGCAGTGAGGTCTGTGACAAGCAGTCCTCGCGCCGACCAGACATCCTTACGGGCTCCGCCTATTTTTTCGCCCATGTCCTGAATCTTTTCAGCCATCATTTCTCACCTCACTATACAAAAAAGAGCGATTGAGCGAAGCATTTAGCCTTACTCTATCGCTCATGTATTTACTCAGCGTTCCATCTCTGAGTCCCATCCTTGAGACGGGTAATCATCATAATATGTAGCGTCTGCAATCTCTGCCTCATGCTCGTATTGGTCGATGGTCTCGTTGACCTTGTCGGCAATGGTAGCGTACTGCGCAGAGATTGTATCCGGCAGCGGTTTTTCGTAGGATGCACCCGTCAAGTATCCGGGCTCGCTGTATGCCGCCAGCTCAACTTCACCGCACTCATCGCCGAAGGTGTCATCCTTTGCGTAGAACGCACAACGCTCACCGTCAACTTCTACCGTGCCGCTATAATAGCCATCAGAATGCTCCATGATTTGAACATCAATGGCATCTTTTTCTTGGTGCATCAGCTTATCCAGTTCGTCCAAGTCATGCACCTCCGCTTTACCTTTCTCCCAGCACTGTGCTGTCAGGCCATAGACTTCATCGACATTATAGTGATAGCCAAAAGTCTCCTTGCGTGACTCAATCTGAAGTTCTGGGATGTTAAATCGCGGGATGGTGATTTCTTTTTCGAGCTCAACTTCCAGCACGCTTCCACTGCCATCATAGCGGTTATACATACCGCACATAGTGCCAGCCGGGAATGTAATCGTAGCATCCTCATCACCAAGCCGGGCATAATCCTCGACAGACATTTTTGTCAAAAAGACAAATTCGTCAATATTAAATTGATTAGAGTTTGCAATTTCAGAGGCAAGACTGGCGATAAATTTTCCGTATTTTTCAACTTGCTCCTTGTATAGTTTATCTCCATCGGAAAATGCTGGGAGCAAAATGGTATCCGAGTATTCGTCAAAGGCGGCATTGAGTTCATCCATTGTATGCCCTTGGTCTTCAACCAGCTCCTTGATAAACGACTGGACCGTCCGCTTGTTTGGATTGTCCTCGCTGCCAACGGTGATATCCCCTGCCATAGCAACGATAATATTCACACGCATCATCTGTTGCTCGTAGGAACGGTCAAAATCAATTGCGATGCTATCGTTTAAGAACTCAAATGCCTTGTCTTGCAGTTTCCAGTTTTCTTCTTTGGTCAGGTCAAACCCTTTATCTTTCATCCAATTATCGACGATTGTGTGCATTCGACCAGAGATAAAAGACTCAACTGTCCAGTCGGCCTCATTTCCGAGAGCATCTAAACATTCCTGCTTAGATTTGTTCTCATGAACCGCCTCAAACAATGCTTCTGTCTGGTTAGCATCTTCGATTGCACAGTCGTAATAGTTGTAGCCTTCAATAACGAGACCACCGTTTTCCTCTCCGCTCAGATAAAACTGGCTGTCCACACGAGCCAACAGTGCAGCAGCATCAGTTTGGCTAAGGCCATACTGTCCAGCAGTATCAATTGCATCGGAAATAGCCTTGCTGCGTAAAGAATCAGACATTCTTTTTTCACTCCTTTCTGGATTTACATTCGAGGGTGTTACCCCAGATATTTGCTCGCGCCGCCTGCATAATCGCCGGAGCATGGACGCGAATATATTCGATAACCGGGTCTGCGTACTTGGAGGAACTGAGCATCGCCACACCATAACCATCGATGTAGATAGTCTGTTGGCCGTAGTGAATTTTCAAAAAGTCCAATTGTCGCTTTTTACTGAAAAAGTACTCCACACGCATATCGGTTCACCTCAAAGCATTAGCCAGAGGAGCATCTCCGTTACCACCCTCGCCATCATGGAGGCTGCTTTGTGAGGGCAACCCGCCGAAGCGGGCAATATAATCAGCGTTCGTAGTCATCAGTCTGTCGTTCAGACTCGATTTCACGGTCATCAATAGAGGCTTCGACCTCTGCCGCCGCATCTGAAAGCTCGATGCACATATCACGAGCTTCCTTGGCATCATGCTCAAGGTCCTTGTTAAGCTCAGGAATACCCTGCACCCCCTTATTTCTTGCACTGCGCCACATATCCATAGTCTGGTCAACATCAAAGTTCTCTGCAAAGTCTTTGATGTCTTGAGCCAGAGTGTCATCACGAGCATTGATGAGCAGGCCACCGCCATATGTAGAATTGGTGAGCAGCATCTCACCGTTTTCAAATTTTCTAACCGACCAACCGCGCTCTTCGGCTTCTTGGGCAATCGCATTGCTGACAATTTCAGCCTCACGGTTATATTCTAAGATGCCATCGTGAATCGCATCGCAGATGATGCACTTTACCTCGTCTGCGATGGGAACAGTGTTCACATCTTGCATCGGAGTACCTTTCGGCATCAGGCTCATGATGTTTCCGTCACGGTCCGCAAGGAAGCGCAGCGTGTCATCGTTGATGCCGACAAATCCAACGATTTCGCCAATATCACCTTTGTTGCGGTCGATGCTGACGACTTCAATATCGGATTTTTCGATACCCTTGCTCTCGTAGCTGATTCGAGCACAAATAGCATCGGGGTCCTCACGCTGGAACTCATCAGCTTTTTCGAACATGGTGCGGTAGATGGTATCTGCCGCATTGTACAGAGCTTTTCCCTCTTCGGTGTTAAGTCCGTATCCGTCAATGGTTGAGCCATTGGCGTACCCCATCTCAACATCGTCATTGCTGAGATTGATGACTGGAGCACGACCATCGTGTTCGATAAACGAGACATCGTACTCCTTGCCGTTGAAGCTGGCCTTACCGGTTGTGGTCATGGTATCGGTCTCTGCGTCATACTCACAGTCCTCAAATTTCACCTTGCATTCATTCATAATAGTCACCTGCTTTCAGCTAAGCGCCATCAGCTACCGGACAAACCCGGCATTGCCCATCCCCTACCCCGTGGAGGTTGTGCTTGCGAGGGGACAACCCGCCGAAGCGGGCATCTATAATCAACGCTCGTACTCGTCATGCGAGCGAGCGGACTTGCGTTCGCGGTAGATTTCACGCTCCGGCTCATTCTCTCGGTCACGCTGCCGTTCTGCGATTCGTTCTGCCTGTTCCCTTTTCAGGTCAGCCAGAGACTTAATCGGTGCATCGTCAAAAATCCCATTATCTCGCTGAGGGTTCCGATTATTCACCGCCTTGATTTGTTCCGGAAAGAACGCTCCAACTTCTGAGGTATCACCTCTAATGAAACCATCATATCCGGTCACATCCGTGACTGCATAGTTCCAATCAAGCGGCGACAAATCTGGTTTTACTTCTTTCATCGCTTCGTACAGTGCTTGAAGCATCAAGACATCTCGCACGAGGTCTCTCTTTTCGTACAATATATCGTAGACTGCTCTCTCCTCTGCCTTGGTATTTCCAATTACAGGAAGATGTTCCAGCGGTTTCACTTTTGGCGGTTTGTAATCAATTTCGACCCTTGGAGGAATTCCACAGCCCTCTTTGGGCGGATGCGAACGATTCTTTTCCTTGTAACAGATATCTTTCTTCAGCGCTTTTCCAAGAAGCGCTGAAGGGTCCACCTTTTTAAGAATAGCCGCATATTGTTCAAAAGAAATCGTATTGCAATCATAGAGGTTCAGCGGTTTACGGATATCTAAATATACCGCCATGACCTGATTATCAGTGCCACCAGCATAATCCCGCGCAATATCTTCACGGTCCGAACAGTAAATGAAAGGACCGAAGCCGGAACCAGCTTGGCTACCAAACCTTGTTTCATCTATTTCATTGTGGAGTTCACTTTTTGTGCCGTGATAGCAAAGCTTCGGATTATGGTTGTCATCAATGATGTCCGTATCCTTAAAATACTCTGCTTGCTCATCCGAAAGAGCCATATCAAATTCCATATCTTCCATCATATTTACCTCTCATATGCTACGCGGTCAGAACTGCGAAGGGCTTCTTCCAGTTCCCGCCGTTCTGTTCGTGCCCGCTCGCCGGTGTAATCGCCTTGGGCAAATTCACCGTTGTTGACGAGATAGCCCGTTATCTGAGCAATCTTCCAAGTGTTCTCTTCAATCAGCGTAGTGCTCCTGTCATCCAGTGTTTTAATGGTGACATCAGCACCAGCTCTTAAGCTTTCCAGTATTGTATCTTGCAGCGTTGAAATCTGTCCCTGCGTGAGAAACTTATTGTCGCTGACCACGATGGTCCGCTCCGTAGGGTCCCCAAATACATGAACGATTCCGGCACTCACAAGAGCTGCCTCGGCACACTTCAAGGAATACAAATCACCGACAGCGTTCAGTCCATCGTCGATTTTTCCGCCGTTGGGACTGACATAGTAGGAATTGATAAATTGCATCGGCTCACTCCTTTCGTAGTCTAATGCCGTAATCCTGATAGGAGCTCTGGGCAAGAACTCGTTGGCAAGCTCTTTGGCAACTTCCAGCGGGTCATGCTTGCTGGAATGACTGACCGGTCCGAGCTTGTCAAAGTATGTAAGCTGCAAACCCTCATGCCGCAACGATGGCGAAACTATTATCTTGTTGCCTCTATCGTCCAACTGAAACTCAACTGCCTTCGAGTGTCGAAGTATCGAGAGGATTTCAGCCGCTGCCATCGCGTCCTCATAGTCAGCTTTCGTCAGCAGCACATCCTCTTCGTCATCCGTTAGACCCTCTTGAAAGAACGCAAGCGGGTCAACCGTGTGCTTTACTTTAAGGGTAAGTTGTGTCATGTCATCATGCTCGCATTGCATTGTCGTTATCTATATTCTGTAAAAAAATAAGAGCCGCCTACCGTTTATTCATAATTATAGTATACCTCATTTCTCTCTGTATGTCAATGTATTGTTATAGTATTATATATATTGGAACCAACAAAAATGCTGGCACTCCGATTACTCAGACTGTCAGCAATAATTCTATTCGTTTATTCTGTCAAAGCGCGTTATGCGGCAGCGCCATGCGGTTTCTCAACTGTCACAACCGGTGCTTTCAGCTCAATTTCAAACGGGAACACACATGTCATGCAAGGCTCCGGCTTACCGGTTTTCTGATTGTACAGACGGATTCCAATATATCGTCCATTCGGATGGATGTAAACCACCTCACCGCTGCGGCGAGTAATTCCTGCGCTCGTCTGAAAACCTTCAAGGTAGGTGGTTTCGTCTCCAACATGCAGACGGGACAGCACAAGTGCCTTGCGTCGAACCATCAGTTTCGAGTCGCGGGTCAACTGCTTCTCCAGTGCCGCCTGACCATAGGTGGTGGTCTCAATATAAGATGACTTCATGATTTTTTCCTCCGTGCAGCGTTTACCGCCACTATCACTATACCAACATTGACAGTGGCAACGAGTGTCGTTGCTGCCATCAAAACATAGCCCCATACGGTCATTTGACCACTGTTTGTCGATATTGCAGTTGCTACCAAAACAATGATGGCATTTGCAATCAGTTCAGTCTGTTTTTGAGTTATCATTGTTTTGTGTTGTGCCACTGCCAAATCAACCTTTAGGATGTCTAGCGCGGCTGATAGTGCAGAGAGTATACACAGAGGTATCATGGTCGTTATCAGTTCGCTTCTACCCTACGCCCCTTGCGGGCATATTTTGTTTTGCTGCGCATCACGGCAGGTCGAAAAGCAGACCACGAACCGTTACGGCTCCGTGCTGCATCCGCATTCTTCTCGGCCTTGGACCGCTTGTCCACCAGCTTGATTTTACTCATTGGTTTGCACCTCAGCTTTCTTCACAGGACAGGCCAGCTCGATTTTCTCCCAGTCATAGTCCGGACCGAACCTGTAGCCCTCATTCAAATTGACTTTGTACGACTTCATTAGCATTTCTGTATTCTCTGGCTTTTCTTCGTAGTTATCGAAGTTTTCTTGCATTATTTGCTCTAAGAACTCAATTTTGCGTTCCAAGTAATCAAGGTCACGATTATCGGGATTGTGAATTAAGTCCTGTACTTTCTTTCGACTGGCGATAACTATTTCTCGATATGAGGAAGCATCAAATCCATTGTCCTCAATCTCATTGCAGTACAGGGAAAGTACATTCAGCGCATTTTTGTACGGCGCGGCAGAAATGTCTGTATCTTCTTGCCAGTACACGCAGAAAGCAATCGCACTAAAAACAGCCAAAGCAATCACGCCGAAAAGTCTTACAAGGCTGTGAATTCCTAAATACACCAGAACAGCGCTTATTGCTCCAAAAACGACAAAGGCAATCGCTGAGATTACCTCTACTTTTTTTGCTTTCGTGAGCTGCTGCTTTGCCTTTTCCATGTAGGTACTTTTGATTTCGTTATACTTCTTCATCGTCTTTCCCTCCGATATCAACCAGTTGGATACCATAAATGCACATACTGGTCGTTCCGTACTTTTCCTCGGTCATCCTCTGATGCAGGTGGCCGTAGAGATGATACTTTGGTTTATTTTTGCGGATGTACTTTGTAATTCCCACCAGACCGGCGTGAGGGTCCTTAGCAAACTGCGCCTTGGTGTCCACGAACCAACCGGTGTAGGCTTTATCGTGTGTGATAAGCACATCGGCTTTCGGCAGCTTCTTTGCAATATCAATGCTCTGCTGCTGGGTGAGGAACATGTAGTTGCTGCGCTTGTACCGGAGCGAACCGCCGATGCCCACAAAGCTCATGCCATCGATGGTTTTGACTTTGCCATGCAGGTCATCGATGTCCACAGATTGGAGAACGAACGGCTCATCATGGTTGCCGCATACACCGATAGCCGGAATGCCAAGGTTGTCGGCAGTGCGTTTTATAATACGCAAGTCCTGCACCGAGATGTCGCCAAGGGTCACGATAATGTCAGGCTCCTTGTCGTATGTCTGGGTTTCGAAGTGCGTCAAATCGAAAGAATTATGTAAATCAGCACAACACAACAGTTTCATGCTGCTCTCTCCCTTCTTACTTACGCTAACAGCTATCAGCCAGCCGGGATTGTCCCGGCTGTTGCCCATCGTCCGCCACCGTGGAGGCTGCTGTTCCGGACGACTCCCGCTATGAAAGCGGGTTTATTGATTGATTACGACTTCTTGGAAACTGTCTACTAATTCAGTTCGTTCATCATAATTTCGATGTTCTGCATCAGGTATGCGATGGTGAAGGAGGCTTCGATGCGGAACACGAAAGCCTTCTGGATGTCTGCATCCAATTGCTTACGGGAGCGGCGTACTCCACCGCAATTCTTGACGATAGCTTCAAGGTCGAGCCCCTGCAAGCTCCCGCCGAAGGCTGCGAGACTCTCGTGGAATCGGGAAAGATAGTCGGCATCAATCTCAGCGTCAGGAGCAATTACCGGCATCTCCATCCCATAATCAAGCTGAATGTCTCCTTGTTTGATAGTGAGGTGTGGCTTTCCGCCCTCTGTAGTAAACAAAACGCTGTAGTCATTGATGTAGTTTGGGTCATTCTTGCAAATCTCTGAAAACTTGTTCTGGAATTGGATACGGTTCATGGCATTGTTCTCCTTTGTCGTTTCGTTGTTGTTATGTCGTTATTTGTTTTCGGCTTGCAATTCAACCCTCTTGAATCCGTCACTTTAGGTGTCAAGGTCTATTGAGGGTTTGCACTTTGCTGTGAACTGTGAATCGTGTTGGGTTAATTATTATCTATCGGTTGAACAGCTATCAGCCGGAGTTCTCACCCCGTTGCCCATCGCCAGCCGCGTGGAGGCTGCTGTTCGTTGGCGACAACCTGTCCGGTGGACAGGCGTTTGATTTATGCGGGAGCCCATGTTACAAGCCATACCTGATGCCAGTCTGCCCCAGCACATGTGTACATAAAGAGACCGTCATAGGCGAATTGCGTTCCATCAGGATTCCAAAAGTACCAGCCGTCATTGATGCCTCTCTGCACGCCGGTACAGATAAAGGTCTGTGTGCCGGAGGGCGTATCGATGTAAGCGAGCGTTGAGCCGGGGACACATCTCGAAATTCCGATGAACCCCTGATTGGCATGGTCTCCAATCGTCATCCCACAATAATTGGGGTAGAAATCCGCAGAGTCTTCTGCATCCACGATTTCGGCAGAGTCACCGCTGATGACCGCAACATTCACGCCAACCGTGGGAATGCGTAGCCGTCCGTACATGCCGGGACGAGCCGCACATTCTGCTGTGATGGACTCGATAGATGGTGCTGCGGAACTTACTGTCGAAGTTGCAGCTGGCGTATGTTCTTTCTTGTACTTGGCCACTGCCGCTTCAATATCGTCATCGCAAACCGAAGCCATCTCTTTGACTTTGACCGCTGCTTCGCTCTCTTCATCGAGCATCACAGTCTCGACTGCAGCATCCGCCAAGTTAGAGCGAGCAATAACAGCCTCTGCATCAGCCGCATCGGAGTTGTCGGCAATCTGAATCGCGTACTCTTCACCTGCAACAGCTTCTTTGTAAACTGCATTGTTGTAATAAGCCAATGCTGCTGCCTGTTTTGCTTCTGCATGGGCCGCGTATGAGAGCCCCGCCGTTATGCTGAACCCAACGGTAATCACTGCCGCCAGCATAATCATCTTCTTCATGGCTTCCTCCTGTTTGTGTGTCGTTGTATTGCAATATCGTTACTTATATGTAGCAAAAGTATATGCGGCCCATAGCCGCCCTTGTTCACTACTATCAGTATAGCACCTTTATGGTTCAATGTCAAGTTTATTTATGTGGTATTGTCACAGCGTTATTTATAAAAATAGAGAGCATCTCATTCTGTCGATGCTCTCCTGAATCTATTTAGTTTTTATCGGCGTGCGGTGCAATTGGAACCGCAATGTCTTCCTGTTCCTCATCTTCCTCTTCTTCCCCGCCATCGCAGCCAATCAAGTCTTCGTCACGAATCACAAACGACAGCACACGAGGCTCGCCATCAATACCGGCAGGAGCAAGAGTCCAGAGCGCAGGGTTAGATGCCATCAGGTAGAAACGGCCAGAAAACTCATTTGGAATAATACAAAGCCGCACAATGGGAATCTTCTGTCCATCATCTGCCATGCTGTTCTGCGCCTTCTTGAACTCTTCCAGCGCGTTGAAAGCATCGTTCAGCTCGGAGTTGTACTTGGAGTCAAACTTCAGCTCAACCGTTGTGAAGATGGCATGTCTCCAGATATTGACTTCCGGAGTCACCATCAGCTTTTCAGTTACGGATTCGGCCTCCGTGCCGTCTGCGTGGAGAATATCGCAAAACAGGATGCAACTCGCGCAGGGGATGTCGTTGATATCATCCCTACCAGAGCTCGCGACAATCAGGTCCTTTTTGGTCGGGCCCATCTCATTGATTTCGTTCATAATAGTACCTCCAAAATTTATCGTTCAATTTCTGCTGCGGACCGTTTTACGGTCTCTTCTCGATGCGGTCGAGGCGCATAACTACGCTCCTGAGCATCAATGCGTTCTTTAATTTTATTGCAGATGCGGACGATTTCGTTTGCGTTTCGCACCTGCATCAATCCTCGATACTTCTCAATATAGCAAAACATGATTTCAGCTCCGGTACGCCGCTTATAGCATTCATGCTGCTTGGCGAGTCGCACATGGGAACTGACCTCACCTTTGACAACGCTATTGGTGAAGTTAAAGCCTTTGACCTGCACAGCGCCACAGAGCCTACCTTTATAATAGAGCTCAAAATCGATGCCGTCATTCACATCAGTCTGGTAATCTGTCTGCTGCACCTTCATGCCCTTGGGTTCCAGAACGGTTTTGAGCCACTGTTCTGCTTTTTCTTCCCGTTCATAACCAACAATAGCCGCATCGTAGACACGCGAAACAAACAAATTGGTTATCGTTTCGAGGTCGTACTGATTAGGCTTACAAAATGTACCCATGCCAAAGTTGATGACATCGTGCATGTATTTGGCTTGTCTGGCAATCTCCTCGTAAGAATGACCGTGAGATTTCCAAATCGTGGTTTCAAGGTTTACAGGTTCCACTGAAGGATACCTCTCCACAAGGGTTCTCCTCTCGGCTTCTGTTCCGTCTCTTAGTATAATGAGTTCTTTTTCGCGTTCCTTTGCTGATTCTTCATAGTAACGCGCAAATGATTCAATCGTGACCTTTCCGGCAGCGTTTCGCTCTGCATTTCTTGCGAGCGTGATTACCGGACCAATCTTGCCAATGGCTCCGCAGTCCATTTCATTCCACTCGTCAAGGAGTGGAATCACATCCGCGTTTTTTCGGCGGAAGAACTCCTTGCGTTCCTGTTCGGACCAGACCTTCACGCCGCCAATGGTTTCAGGCATCGAATACTTCTTTTCTTCTTTGCGCCGTGCTTTCAGCTTCTCAAATACTGTAGCTATATCAGCTTCCATCGTCAATCACCTCCCTATAAGCAAAGACCACGCAGCGAATACTCGTAGTCTTTGCAGTCTCGCAAGTAGACAGAATAACTACCTCAGCATCACTACTCGGCATTTCACCGATATCAAATAGGCTCTTTTCTTTTGCTTCTGCCAGCCAATCGGCGTATTCTTGGTCTGAAAGAAAGTCGGTTTGCAGGTAATTCCAACAATCCTCTCCTGCATCAAGTTCCGTGCAGTCATATCGCATGACAGAAAAAATTTTGTAGGGTAGAACATCCTCACCCACCTTGCCGAACCATATAACGGGGTGGCGGGCAGCGTAGTCCTTTTCTTGATACTTGACCAATGGGGAGAACATTGTCTCAGCATCAGAACCGAAATTGTGGCCGTGAATCGAGACGACCTTGCCATCGAGGTCATAGTCGCCCGGAATATACGGTGTTCCGTACTTGCTGTATTGTTTTCCAATATTGTGTCTGAGGTAATAGTCCCTGTCCCCTGCTCTGCACATTACTGGGTAAGAAACAACATCAGCCTCATTGTCAGCATCTACCCAAATCCAGCCGACTACTTCGCTGTTTTTCTTCCTCAGCGAATTCCAATCAACATGGACCGGCACATACTCCGTTTCTGCATCGTCCACGGCGTTGCTTTCGGTGGTGGGCTCTGCGTAGCCGGAATAGAGTTGCTTGTTCTCTTCGTCCATCATCTGTCCCATCTTGATTGCGCCACCGCAGAAGAGGATGCCCGCACCAAGGAACAACATGATGATTACATATATCGTTTTCTTTCTACTCACAGAGCTTCCTCCTATCGTTCGAGCGTCCGGTTGGAATCGAACCAACTCCTTTTTGCATCCACCATTGCAGACACGACCGACCACAGTCTCAGACGCAAATAAAAATCCCCAGAGCGTTTTGGTGCGCTCCGGGGAAAGGTGCTCAACTATGAGCGCATTGATTTAGGATAGCCGGGTCGGTTAGCCGTTGACCTTGCCAGCAGCATCGGTCTTAACAGACTCAGCTGTGATGGTCTTGTCGGCCAGTCCACCGTGGTTGTTTGCATACTGGACAGCATCAACCTTGCTGGAGATTTCGACTTTTGCGCCCTGCCAAGCATTATCGGCGTTGACATCAAAATCTAGCTCATAGGAACGGGCAGCGGTCGTAGGATTGGCGGTGTTGCCAATGCCTTCCTTGACCACCTCAGCATTTGCGCCAGTGCCGGACAGTACAGTTTCCTTGCCTTCGTAGACGATGGTGATAACGCCATCCTTCATCTCACGGGACTTCTCGGTCAGCGAACCATCGGCGGTAGCGAAGGTGATGGCGCAATTCTCGGGGGTGATTGCCCGACCATCAGCGGTATATGCCGTATCAGGAGTCACCTTCAGCGTAATTGTGTCATTCACATAGGTAGCCTTCGACTGCTCGTTGTTGATGGTATACGCGACGGTCCGGTCGTCACCGGGATTGAAGTTATCGACGGGGTTGGCAGCATCAAAAGCGGTGTTCAGCAGCTGCTCAGAAAAATCGCCAGCCTCAGTCATCTTGTCAGCCGTGATACCGATTGCCAGCTTACCGGCAGTGGTAGCGCCCTTGACGGATGCGGTGTCGGTGAACAGAGCGAAAGAGCCCACCGCCGCCACGGCTACAGCGCAGATACCTGCGCCGATGCCCAGTACCTTCTTCTTCATGTTGGTATTTGCCTTTGTCATAGGAATTACCTACCTTTCTGACCGAATCTATCGGTCATCATATATATAAAAGAACACCGAGTTGGTGGTCTTACAAGGGAAACACAGGTTACTTCTTATTAGTAACCTTGGCAACGGCCTTTTCTGCCGTCACATTGACCAGCGTTTTGTCGCCGGTCGCAAACTGAGTCGCAAGGTCTGCCAGCGCAAGGCCCATGCCAACGGCGCTGGAAAGAAGCAGCGTACACATCACGCTGGGAGAGTAGAACATGATGGCGGTCATACTCACCGCAGCCGTTGCTGCGATAACACCACGCATCTGATTCATAGAAACCACATTTTTCATAGCTTTTACCTCCAAAAAATCACTTATCTTCGCTTTTATCGTCTTCGGCAACTTTACATTCACCATCGATGACTGCCGGTTTTGATTTCTTTTCATCCTTGTTGGATTTCACGAGCAAAACTGCAACAACTACAAACGCTGCAACTAAGACCACAAACGCGACCTGCGTGCTTTCTGAGTGGAAAACATCGTCAACTCCTGACTGGATGCTCTTATTTGCACTGCTTGGAGTTGTCACGACAGCGACCTGCGGCGGCTTCGTCTGCTCCGACTGCTTATTGTTGCTGTTATTGCCGGTATCGGTGACGGTTCGTTTTGCATATAAACCTGCCATACCCAGATTGTCTCCATCGTACCGCCCTGCGCCTCATTGCCTACTGTAGTCGGCATCTCAACGGTGATATAGACAGTCTTGGTCTCCCCTTTTGCGAGGGAGATTTCCTTTGTGACGGGACCCGTAGTACCGTTGACCATGTTTCCAGCGTAGAGGGTTTGATTTCCCTGCGTGATGGAAGCGGTCATGTACTGGTACAGGTCAGGCTTCGTGTTGTTCGTGTTCTCCACGCGAATCAGGGAAACTGTCACATCAGTGCCCGTATCGTTCTTTACAACGACCTGCGAGTTAATGCGGTCACCGGGAACGATGTTCTCTTCCTCGAAGAGAGCGCCTGACTCATTCAGCGACAGCTTCTTTGCTTTCGCATCCCAGCTTGCCGTCAGCGTAGCACCGTTGCTATTGTAATCCTGCGCGTAAACAGGAATCGCACAGACGGAGCTGACTGCCAGCAGCAGCGTCAGCGCCATTGCGCTGAGTTTCTTGAGAATCTGCATCTTTGAATCATCCTCCTGCATTTTATTATGTTTATATTGACATACCGTTATTTGATATAGGTATTAGATTTGCCGTCTACCCTTTGACGGTATGACGACTTTTTTCTATACTTCTATTATAACGCGCATTGCATTACATTGTCAAGTTTTTATTGTTATATCTTTACTCGTTCCCATGGTTATGCCCATTTAGATGCGATATACAGGGAGCGTCATAATTTTGTGGTCGAGCCTGTCCTTATAGACCTTGCCAAGTTGTGAGGAAGCTTCAAAGTACATCAGCTTGGATTGAAGGCTCCGAATCGCTTCTACAAGGATTGGAATACTTGTGTGTTTTGCCAGTCGGCTCAATCTATGCCGGACGATGGTTGCGTTCGGCTGGTCGAGCACCTGATTCAGCAAGCAGGTCTCATCAAAGTCCAGCAGTACCGGGTGGTTTGTCGCTTGCCGAAGCTGACTCAGAACATTTCTGCTCGCAAGCGATACCTGATTCAGCATTTCAAGGCACTGTTCCGGGTTCTTGTCCTTGTTCCAGAGCTCCAAGCACTTGATTTCATCACCGGTCTTTATCTGATTGACTCTGCACACAACTTCTGCTGCGCATTCAGCCACGAGTCGGAGATAGAGTTTGTCATTGCGTCCGGTACGCGCTTCTGCTGCTTTGAGGCAGAGCAGATTCACACATTCTTTGGCAATAACAGATTCTTCTTTTGTGGCGATGATAAGTTTCTTGGCAATCACATCATATTGCACTAGGCGGCTCGTTTTATCTTCGGTGTACTCCACATCGCATTTCAGAGCAGCCCGGCATCCGGCAATGATGTCTACCGGAGTCAGTATATAGGGGCTATCGATGTCAGGAGTCTTTTCACCGGGAACGGTCTGGCTGATGTCGTAAAGGTGAACCGGCAGATACTCTACACCTTCTGTGGTGTACTCCTTGCTCTTCACTTCCCCGTTCTCATCTGCTATTACACCATTGTCATCCTCTTCTACCTTGTAGTCATGCACCTTGCAGACCGTGGGTTTCAGGAGCACAATGGGAGTTGCATCAGGCTTAACCTCGCGGTCAAAGCCATTCAACCAAGCATTATAACCGCCTACTGCCGTAGCTTCCGGCATTTGCTGTTGTAGGAGAAGAACATTATCCGGCGTAAGGGAAGGATGCTTTGCCATCAGGTCTAACATCTCAGAAAGGCTCTTTTTGCTCTGGCAACACTGCTCTGCTGCGGGGTAAATCTGCTCATAATAATCCATCAGAAACTTCCCTCCCCTTGCGCCATACGACTGCGGTAGATTCCCTCTCGATGCAGGATTTCATACGCATGACCGGGAGAGATATTATACTTATTCGCAATCGATGTGATGGTTGTCATGGGATTCTCCAGCACTTCGTTGATAATCAGAGTATTACGCTCATTGATTTCTTTCTGGTGTTTATTCACGAAACCCGCTTCACGGTGGCTTTCATAGTTCTCTGCTGCGCCAAGAATCATATAGATTCTGGAGCGTGTAATGCCATGCTTTTTAGCAAGTTCAATCGCAGATACACCGTTCTTATAATCATTGATAATCTGTTGATTTCTTGTGCTGAATCCGTCCTTGACCATTTCTGCGTTGTGACGGTAGCCGTCATACCCCTGCTGTCGGAGAATATTGTAGCAGCGATTCACACACAGCTTATACTTTTCGGAAATTGCTTTGACTGACATTCCCGCGATGTAGTCTTCAAGCATCTGCTGATTTCTTTCTTTTGTCATTGCCCTCTTATTATTTTTCTCTCTCATTTTATTCACCATCTTCTCGTTCAAAATTAGCATGGGTCTCCGCTTAGGGTCTGCACACCCACGCCATCCGCAGAGATGGCAATTACAGCTATCAGCCGGAGCCCTCATTTTCTCCGTTGCCCACCACTCACCACGGGGAGGTTGCTGTATCGAGTGGCATCACCCGCCACCCAATGCAGCGGGGTCCATGTTATTGCTTGTCCATCATCATGCCGGGCGAACTGTTTGCCCCAGCCTCGACATAGTCAGATGGTAATTGTTATCGTTCAATTCAATTCCGATGTATTTTCGATTGGTGTTACGCGCCGCCAGCAGTGTAGTACCACTGCCGCAGCAGTTGTCCAGAACGATATTGTCCTCGTTTGTGTAGGTTCGAATCAGATATTCGCACAGCTCAACCGGCTTTTGCGTAGGGAAGATTGCCGGGTGAGGCTTGTCATAATCCAGAACACTCTTCGGATATTTCTGCGTTGTACCTTTTCGTGCATCAGGCAGGTTCTGAAAACTACCGTAGTTGTTGTTTGTGCTTGCTTTTGTCAGATAAGCATTGCCTTTTCCGTGAAGGGGAACGCCTTCGGTGAATTGAGGATTGTATGTAGGGAGCGCTTTGTAGAAAACACATATTTCTTCGTGATTTCGCAGCGGCATCTTGTTTGCGTTGAGAAAGCCTGAAACCCGCTCGCCTTTCTTCCAGACGAGATTGTACCGCCACATTGCCGGGTTGCTCATCATCAGCCGCGCCATGAACATCCCGTCTGCAAAGAGCAAGATGGCTCCGTTTGGTTTGATGATTCTCTTGTACTGTTTCCAGAGGTCATCGAACGGAATGACCTCATCCCATTTGTTTCGTGTGACCCCATAAGGCAGGTCACACAAAATCATATCGATGCTGCCATCGGCTATCTCCTCCTGCATCACGGCGAGGCAGTCACCGCGATAAACTACATTGGTTTTCATTTTTTTGTTACCAATCAAGCATGTAGTACGAATACGGGTAGTAGCTATAACTATGGTAGTAATACGAAGAGCCGCCAACTCTTGTCCAGCTACAATAAGAGCTGCAATGCTCTTCATCATAGACGAACTCATCACCGACTTCATACTTATCATAGGTTTCCTTATCGACATACCACTGGTCCTGCTTTAGTTCGCCATCAACCGTTTTCTGGTAGCTGATGACATAGGCATCATCGTAGAACAAATAGCCATTGTGATTTTGAGGTGTTTCTCGATGAGCCGGAATCTCATACTTCTCATAAATCACACCGGTATCAAGCGGAACATGCTTATTCTCCGATGTCGGTATATCGTCATCGAGTTTCATTGCTAAGCAAATAGCTGCTCCAAGTACAACGAAAAGCGCAACGATAACCAGAATCCCGCCACCGAGTTCTTTAAGGTCATCAAAATCCATCGCAGTCACCTTCTTTCATCAACGGTCTATTTCTTGCGAGCTACCCGCTTTGCTTCAGCCTCTTCCTTGGCTTTCAGCTTCCGGGCACGGGCAAGGCGTTTCTCATTGTCGCGGCGAATCCGCTCGTATTCCTTCTTTTCAGCCGTGGTAAGTTCCTCGGTGTGCTGTTCTCCAGCTTCAACATCAACATCGACCTTGGTTTTGTAACCAAAATCGTTCTGCGCAAAGTACTGGCGGCGAGCATTGACCTGTTTGTCACGCAACTTCTTCTGCTCGGCGCACCACACATGATAGGTCTCGATGCGCTTTTCTTTTTCCAAGTCGCTGATGCCCTCTTCGGCCAACCACATCAGAGGGTCGATGCCGTCAGGGTATTCAGCCGGAGTAAAAGCTGTAACCGGAGGCGCGGCGGCAAGAGCTTCTGCAACCACATCATGCTTTGAGGCTGCTGCTTTACGCTTATCCTCTTCCTGCTTCTGTTTTTTGGCTTTACGCCGCTCAACCTTTGTGGCGCTTGCATCGTGCTTATGTACTACTGCCCTGATAACCAGCACAATGCCGACAAGGAGCAGTACAGCGAGCACAGCAACGACAAGCGCGAACCAGCCGTAAAACCAGAAATTGTAGTTGCCGACCGAGAAGGTATATACGGTGCTCAACTGTTCCGGCAGTTGAATCTGGCTTGCCGAGATTTCTAAGCTCTGGGTCTGAGCTTCATTCATTTGCTAATCCCACCTTTCTCAAGTATTTTGAAATGCTGCCATTGCGCCTTGCAGCATTGCATCATCTTCTGCCGTGAATTGATAGCCACTGCTATCGTTGTCCGGCAGAAGATTATCTGTAGCTTCCGGTTCCTCACTTACCTGCGGAGCCGCAGAGGGCTCACTCTCTTCCTTATTATATAAGGTAGGCGCAGCAACCTCTTTTTTCGGCGTGTCCGGCTTCTTTCTTTTTGGAGCATGAACTTTGGCAGGTGCTGCCGGAGTAGTTTCATCATCGCTGCCGGGTGCTGTGTGCCCAGTCAGCATGATGTAGAGGTCATCCTCAGTCATCTGCTTGCCACCCAAGTAAGAGTAAACGGCTCTTGCAACAAGGTCCGCCTTCCTCCGTTTTGGAGCTATCTTGAGGATGTCGTCCGTGTATCGTTGGATTGGGTTGCGCCGGAAGCTGATATGCACTCCCATAGCCACACCTCCTTACATTGCCGGATTCTCACGGCGATACATAATCTGATAGCCCTTGGCGTTTGCAGTGATGTCGTCAACCACAATAGCCGCAGAGCCGATGCGCTTGTTCCCGTTGATGTAGTCTTTGAGCAACATTGCGCCGCCGCCGACAAAAATCGGGCGACTAATGCGCAAGTCAATATCGCGTTCGCGAAGCCGGGAGACGATGTCATCAACATACTCAGCAGCCGCTACCCGCATCAACTGCTTGACCTCACCGGGCAAGTCGCTCTGACGGTTCTGCAGGACAGCATCTACATCATCTTCGCTCAGCAGCAGGTCAAGCTCACCGTTGCAACGACTGAGGACCTTGTTGTAGAGCTTAATCACGCCGTCATCGAGACTTCCGCATTCTGCAACGCACGGAGCACCACTCCGAACCGGCAGATAGTCGAGGGTGAAACCACCCATATCAACGACCACCGCATTGGAAAGGTTGCGGACCTGCCCATAAACGGACATCAGAGCACCGAATCCCTGCACATAGACCTTGCAGTCGTCAATACGAATACGGAACTCTTGACCGTCCAGAGCAAATTCGATGGGGCCGCGATTCAGAAAGTAGCTGCGAAAACTCTTGTATTGTGCGCCGTAGTGTGCCGGTGGCAGACCGACCAGAAGCGTAATCGGGATTGTCTGACCAGTTCCAGAACGAACTCCGCTTGCAATCAGGTCCTTTGCGATTCCGTACAGAGTCAGCACAAAGCAGTCATCGTTCGTAGTTTTGTTGCGCAGGTATGCGCCTCTCTTACTGGAAAGCATGTAGTACTTGTCCTTCCAGTGGAGAATGTCCGAGCCAAAACCGGGCATAGTCGTGCTGACGGATAAGCCGGAAGTAAAGACCGCACCGCGTCCGGTCTTGGTCTGTTTGTTACCATTGTCGATAGAAACGACCATATGTCACCCACTCCTCTCTTGTGGTATAGAAATCTATATTCATCAGCAATTGGTTGACCTGCCGGTCGTTTCCATCCCCGCCGCGTGGAGGCTTGCTGTTGGGGACAGCCCGCATAGTGCGGGCGAGTATTTTACGGTGTCATGTATTGAAGCTGCTGAAGAGCATTAGCAAGAGCTTGCTGCTCAATGCGGCTTTCTCCAACCAGTCCTGCAAGTGGAAGCGCAATAAAAGCCGCAAAGAACAGTATTCCTGCAAGAACGGCAAGTGCTTCCGAATCCGAGCCTCTTGCAATTGAAGCCAGCACAAAGTACATTACAAGGCATATGCCAGCCGCAATAAGGCACTTATTGAAAAAATCATCAGCTTCCTTCGTACTAACATAGACTGGTCTAAGAGTTACTTTTTCGCCAGCTTTGATGGGGAGTGTGAATCCTGACTGGTATAGGTCCGTTCCGCCATTTACACTCCAACCTTTGAAGTAGTAGCCTTCTTTTCTCTTAGCATCCGGCAAAGTCAGGATGTTGTCGTGACCGTACTGCAAGACAATATCGGAGCCATCTTCGTACTCGTTCAACAGGTCCCGCTCATCTTCTGTTACAGAACTTGCACCGTTATCGTCTGCCTTTGCGCTGGTAGTTGCTTCGTACACCGGTTGCAGATGCATTTCTTCACTGCCATCCTTGAGCACCACATCACCTGCGTTATAGAGTTCACTACCACCATTCACACGCCAGCCTTGGAAAGCATAGCCCTCTTTTGCCGGTGCTTCTGGGAGCGTGATGCCGTTATCGGAGGTATCATCTTCGCCCAAGTCAGGCTCTTCGTACACGATTTGTGGGTTGCTGTCAGTCGTAGTATCTGCAGTCTCTGCGGCAAACGCAGGGACCGCCGTGCTGACTGCAAATAGCAGGGTCATCACAACCGCCGCGATGATGGCGAGCGACTTCTTAATTTTCACGACCATTGTTTTTTCCTCCTCATGATGTTACTTACTATGAAAAACAAATTGCAGTAGGATAAAGGTGATAGCGAAGCCAATCAGATACTTTTCTCCACCTGTTGCTACGCCAAAGGCAAAGAGACCTGCGCAGCCATATACGCAAAATGCTACACCTGCCACTGCCGCAATAAGTGCAAGCACGGCTAGTACAGTAGCAATCCCGTCATTGTCGTTCCACGCTTGCACTCTTGCTACTAAAAGCAGAATCAAAGCGAGTAAAAACAACCCCATGCCTATAATGGCAGCGCATAACCTTGAATCGAAATCAATTCCATCTACTTCGTGTGCTGCGTTCTGAACTGCCACATCGGAAGAGTTTTGCTGCGTACTAGAAGTATCTTTTTCCGTTGTGACCGGAGCTGATGTGGCTTCCGGGGTTGCTGATTTTGCCTCATACACTGGCTGTAACTGTAATTTGTGTCCATCGTTATTAACGATTGACTCCCCAGCATGATGAAGTTCCGTGCTGCTATCTATGGACCAGCCTTTGAAGGTGTAACCATCTTTGGCCGGAGCGTCAGGTAGCGTCACAAAATTGTTGGCATCACCCTCATACTTAGGGTCCACGATTTCAAACTGCTCGTTGTTTTGGGTGGTCATATCTGATTCCGACGCAAACGCTGGGACCGCCATGAGAACTGCTACCAGCAGAATCATCACAATCGCTGCTACGAGAGTCAGCGCCGCTTTACCTATTGTCTTTTTCATGATTCTTCCTCCAATCAATTGTAAAGACCATTCTCACTGCAGCAATTAGCCGACCTGCTGGTCGTTGCCCTTCGTCTATCTCGTGGCGGTTTGCTGCTTAGACGACTGCCGCTGATTCAGCGGCACTATTGGTTAATAAATTTGGTTGGCAAACGCAGCACTGAAAGCCAATGCCAAGCCCATCGCAGTTACTCCAAATAAGACTTTGCCGCACAAATCGAGTTCCTCAGAGCTACTACCTTTTTCTGCCTCGATGATTGCATATACAGGGAAGGATAAAAGTCCCATAAAGAACAGTCCCGCACCACCCGTAATCATTGCCGCAAGAACAGGGTCAAGACCCGGCTTAAAGATGTATGAGATGTGCGGATTCACAAACCAAGCCGCCACATATGCCACGATTCCCATCACGATGCTGATGCCGGATGCAACAAGAAACTCCCGTGTATCTTTTGCGGACATTTCATCATTGGCGGCACTTGCCGTAGCATTCTTCTTTACCATTTCAGCACACATAATTTTTCTCATTTCATTCAATTTCAGGAACGCTTTCTGTGCATAATTCAGTTTCATAATTGCCCTCCCAGCCAAAGCTTTTGCTTTTTCGTTTGTATTTCACTGTATTGCAATACAGTTATTTATGTAAGGCAATAAGCTCCGCAGGAGACTCTCCCCTGCTTACAATATTAGTATACCACCGACCCGCCACAATGTCAATCCGTTTGTGCGTTTATTGTTATAGTGTTATTCACGCTATGCGCAAAAATTCTCGCTTTAATTCTCCTACATTGCACGGGCGCATCATTACATCACTGCCTTCGTTGAGCTCGATTTCGTATGCTGGTTTATCCCCATAGGCGTGATGATGCGGCAGATACTGCGCGTGGATTTTACCTTTAGCAAAGTCGATTAAATAGAACATGTGATTCTTGCAGTCAATACCAAGCAGGATACTCTCGCTCTCAGTCAGGTGGATATACTTGTTGTCTCTCAGGTGCATCACACACTTTGCTGACCAAAATCCGCTGTAATCGCAGACCAGTTCGATAAAGCGGGTAGAGCCATCAGAAAGATGCCAGATAAAGTCCGCTCCATTGCTTACCTTAGAAGATGCAAGGATTGTGCGGTCCTTATCGGCTCCTGCCAGCTCGACATCAAAGCCACAATGGAGCAGGACGGCAAGGATATATTCTTCATACACCCAAGACGCGACAATGTCCCGTACATAGACAGTGGCGTTGCGGACATCCGCTTGGTGTGCGCACGACAAAACATTCCGGTAGATTTCAGGTGCATTTACTTTAACATACTCCATGTCCCCTGCCAGTATAGCCAGATTGACTGGACCGAAATTGAGTTTTTCTGCCTCTTTGTACACAGATGTTCCTCTTTCGATAAACAGACGGTCGATTTTCTCATAGATACTCATGAGTGCTTCCTCCTCACTTGTTCATACTGCTTCAATGTCAATGTACTTACTTTGCAGCAGAAAGCAATAGCAGTACAAAAAAGAGCCCGCCAATTTTGTGATTGGTGGGCTCATAATCGGGTTATGAGTGATTGGTTATACGAGGTGGTTCTCTCGCGCAAAGTTCAGGATACCATCAAGGTATTCCGTTACTCGTTTTGCACGGTCAACTGCCTCTTCCAAAGCAGCACTCATCTCGGTTATTCCAATATTATTGTTTTCTCCAAAAAGCGTTACAAGGTCTTGGATTTCTGCTATTCGTGCAAGTACTCCTGCTTCCGTGAAGCTGTAATCTTTGAGAGTCTCATACTCCTTTGAAAGAGCTTCGCTGCCCAGCTCAAAGTAATTTTTGCAATCTACGATAGCCTCAGCCATCGCATAATAGTCATTGATATCTGCGTAGCCGTTGTCGTCAAGGTTTAACCTATGTAGTCCGATTTCGATAAGCTCTCCATCAGGCGGGGAGTAATGCTCCAGCCGTACAAGCAGCGATGTCTGACCTGTGCTGTCGTACCCAAGAGCGAGGGCGAAACCTTTCCCTTGTTCTTCGCCTTTGGTCTGGTCCTGCCAAGATTCGCCGAAAACGGTCTGGACATCCACTGCCCCGACCAAGATGTGATTGTCTATCATTGTAGCAATCCTCCTTGCTTGTATTTCCCTGTTACTATACCAACTTTTTCTCACGAAGCATTTTTTCGAATCATCGTTTGTAATTTCGTTTCTATACTCTTAATGCTACTCAGTTCGCAAGTTTCTGCAAGCACATTTTTTGGTTTGCTAATATTCTACTTACTTTGCAGCAATGAGCAATAATAAAAAAAGATGCGTCCACCTTACGGCAGACGCATGATTTTTGGAATCACGGTTCTTGTTGTTGTAAAATATTTAAACGGATTCGCGTGCCTCGTTGAGCATCTCCAAATCAGCCGCGCTCATCTTGGACACATTGGTGTTCATAATGCGGTACAGCTCGGTGTTCTGCGGGAAGGTGTTTTTGAACGGAACCATTGCTGCTCCGGCCTTCATCAACCCGCAACCGGCGCTGGCATTGGAGATGTAAGACAACTGCGTGGGGCTCAGACCCAGCATGGATTCCAGAGCGGAACGGTCAATTGCGCTCTGAGAGAGCATCATAACGATTTCGGAGTTAGAAATCATAGAACGACAGGTGTCGGAAACAAGCATATCGCTCACATTTTGTGTGAGTGCTGTCACGAAGCCGAGGTACTTTCTTGAACGCTTCCAGAGTTCGTTGACGAAGATTGCACTGTGCTCTTCTTTGAACAGCAGGTACACCTCATCGATATAAATCCATGTACGGATGCCCTTGATGCGGTTTTCGTTGAGTTTCTTCCAAATCTGGTTGATAATAACCAGCATTGCGATGGACTTGAGGTTGGCGGATACATCCTTGACATCATAGATGACCATGCGGGTGTCTCTATCTTCCTCGCTGCGCACCGTCTGGTGCGCGAACAGGTCCTGAGAGCCTGTTGCGTAGGTTTCGAGAGCCAAGGCAATTTCGCGTGCTGCCGGTTCCGTCTCGCCATACTGTTTAAGAACTTCCATGAGGTCCACAAGGGTCGGCATCAAGCGTTCATCGGGGTGTCCCGCTGCGCAGCTCTGCAAGTAGGGCTGATAAATCACATGACAGGCACGGTCAATAAGGCTTTCACTTCCCTGCGGAAGCTGGAAACGGCTGTTGTACATCTGCTGGCACAAAGAAACGACATAGGAAAGCTGGTTGCCCATCGGGTCCTCGTCAATATCGCTAACCGTGATATCCATAGGATTGATGTACCGCTTGTTGCCCTGAACGATGTGTTCCACGCGGGCAAGTTTCTTTCCGGATTTTCGATTAAACTCATACGCAAGCGGATAAAATTCTCGTTCAGGGTCAACGATAATAATCTGGTCCGTTTCCGTCATCAGCATCGTGTTGCATATCTCACACTTTGCCGTGAAACTCTTGCCACTGCCGGGAATACCCAAGATAACTGCTGCCGGGTTCTTCGCCTGTGCTCTATCGTAGATGATGAGGTTTCCTGTGACGGAATTCGTACCGTAGCAGTAGCCTTTACCCGTATTGAGGTCCTGCGCGTTGAACGGCATCAGGATGCCGCACCCTGCAGTATTCATCGAACGCTTGATGGCGACCTGATTGAAGCAAAGCGGCAAGGTAGTTGCAAGCCCTGCTTCCTGCTGGAAGTCCATGCTGTTGATGCTAACAAGGTACTTTCGCGCCGTGCTCTTGATGATTTCGGTCTGCTTGTCCAGCTCTTCCTTGCTGGATGCAAAGTGAGCCATCGTAAAGGTCAGTTCCACCAGACGCTGGTCATTTACAGACAAATCTTCGAGCTGTTCCACAACTTCCTTCTGACTGGCCTTCAGGTCACTGGAAATCAGTTCTGCAGAGTATCCGGACCGTGCCGCTTTCTTTTGGGCATCGACCATGTTTGCGTTGATAGAGAGCAAACGGTTCTTGACCTTTGCAAGTGCTTTGTCCTGCGGGATGACCGCGAACTGAAGAGAGTAGATACCCGAAAATCCGAGATTTGTCAACTCAGTGAAGAAGTTTGCGGACAGTGTGGCGGGCAACTGGCTCAGATACTCGCAACGACCAAGAGTATCTCCGAGTGCAAAGTACTTCGGACGGAATTCAAGACTTTCCGGGGCGATGACATCTTTCGTGCTCAAGCCCAACCGGCGCATGTTCTCGAAGTCAAAAGTCTGGCGGCCAAACCCATCAATCTGGGTTTTTGCGCCGAACTCGCTTTCATGTCCCTGATTGTAAATTTCAAACAGGATTCGCAGCAGGTCAGTCGAACTGAGCACCTCGCATCCAGCCTGACCAATCTGGTAGACGGCAGACGGGACCTCGACATCGTAGCGAGCGAACTGAACCTGTGCTGCAGCAGCGCTCTCGGCCTCGACCGATAGAATCAGGTACTTCTCGCAGACCAGATTGTTGCGGCCGCTCTTGATTTTGTCACGGAGGATTTTGTTCTCCTCCATACGCAGGTCATCCAGACCGTCATTCTTCATCTTCATCAGAACAGACTTTTCAAAAGCCTCTTCATCGATTGCATGATTGTTAATGACAATCTGTACTTGGGTCGTAGCATCGAACATATTCAAAAGCTGACCATAGCGATTGAACATATCGATTTGTTCTGCTTCACGGGCACAAGAAAAGTTGCAATCCGTGAGCTTATATGCGTGGCAGAAATGCCCCGGCTCCGTCTCGATAATTCCATTTTCCGGGTACACCATATGATACGGGATGGAATCCTGAACGCTCTTAGGAACTTTCAGGCTGCGAGGCTTTTTCTTAGCCTTCTCTTTCGCTTTCATATACTAACAACCTCCAAAAATCTCATTCAGATGATTTAGCCAGCCAATTTTAATTGCTGTTGCCCATCCCCTACCCCGTGGCGGTACATCTATCAGGGGACTGGTCACCGCTTCCGATGACCTTCTGTAATCAACGAACTCCTTTGACGGAAGCGTTGAATTTCTCTCGTTCTCGCTTTTCTTTGCGAGAAAGTTTCTTATGCAATTCCTGTTCTTTTTCTTTCTCCTCCGTCAAGATTTCATTGCGGAGAGTGTCATAGGTATTGACCGTCTTGTACTTTCGTACCGGCGGGCGCAGGATATTGTATTTGATAATCATGGCTGCAAACTGCTCTGCATACAGATTTTGCATGACAGATTTCGGCAGGAACCCGATTGCCAGAAACGGAATTGCAGCAATGATGCAAAGAATCAGGCAGACATCACCGGAGATGAAATTCTTCAATCCAGCCCAGATGCAGTAGATTGTCGCTCCGCCTACGCCGAGGCCGATAAGCTGCCGCCATGTAAACGGCCCAATCTGCTTTGCCTGAATATTGTCGAGGTCTTTCGGCATCTTAACTCGCATTTATCCCACCATCCTTTACCCTACACCGCAGATTTCCTTGGCAAAGCTGGAGCTCTTACCGATGAAGCCAGCCGCTGCGGCCAGAATCGCAAGGTTTCCGGCGAATCCAAAGAGGCCGTCTGTCGATGCCACACCGGAACCAATCATCCGGTAAACATACAGCGTTCCGATAATGATGACACCTTGCAGCGCACACGCCAAGAAAGAACGCAGATAGCGCATTCCGGTTGGGTTCGGACCACCGCTATACATATCGCCAAGGGCCAACGGTGCAAAAAACGCTCTGATGAACATTTCTATCATTCTCATATAAACCTGTACTTGGATATACAGCATAAGAATATTCGTAAGCAGCCACGGGATAATCAATTGAAGCCAACCACCAATATTTGCTATGGTTCCCCAGATTTTTCCATTGGCACTATTAAGCCGGTCCACAAACGCTTGGTCTACAAACCCGGATGGGACTTCTTTGCTCGCTTCACTGTTCATGATGCTTCTACCCATCGCCGTGCCAAGGTCGATGAAGTTACAAATAAGGTCAAACCCATGAGCCATTATCCAAGCACTGACAACGAGCATGATACACGCCTTTACGAAGATATCAATGTTCCAGCGTCCTTCGGATGCTTCTCTTGTCAGATACAGAATAAAGAAAACGAGCGAGAGAGCCAATCCATATCCGAACACGATGTTATACATCTTTTTGAGCGTTTCTTGGTTTGCAATCCAAACATTACGAAGGGAACTTCCGGGTGCAAAAATGGCATTTGCTTCAATGTCCGCGTTCATGCCTTTATTTCCGCTCATATCATTCAGCATCCCATTTACGATTTCCTTGAAAGCTCCCTTGTTTGTAATATATTCGACTTCCTGTGAAGTGTCTTCACCGGTATCATCTGCATAGGCTGTGGTCGAAAACATGCACAATGCCATCAGCATCGAAATCAAAATTACCATTGCCCGCTTCGCAATAGTGGGCAACTGTCTCACCATACAAATCTCCTCCAATCATATGAAAGGGCTTTTCGCCGAAGATTATCCTCGCTCACTCCCCGCCGCGTGAAGGCAAGCCCATCTGGGGAGCTGCCCAGCAGTTAAGCTGGGCAAAAAGAAAAAGCGGGCGAGCGCCATGCCCGCCCGCTAATTCAGCCTGTTGTACCTGTGAGTCCGAACAATGCCAAGATGGGATTGCTGCACGCCCGCAGAATGACCAGCACGATTCCGACACCGGCCATCATCATAGCACTAAGCTTGCGTTCCGGCGCATCAGACAGGAAAGAAATCGCAATCATAATAACCGCCGCGAAGATAAGCAGGATACCTGCAATCAGCGCAATCTTGAAGAAAATGCTCAGAACTGCGTTCAGGACCTTTTCATCGGTGAAGTTGTCCGGGTTCAGGTCACAGAAAACCGGCATCACCTGCGCTGCGGCAACCATCATTGCAGCGGAAACCGCAGTTGTAGCTGCCTTGGTCTTGTCAAAGCCCTTTGCTGCAAAGGACTTGACCTTACTCGCAATTGCCATAACAATCATCTACCTTTCTGTAAAATCTCCCTCCACACATCACTGGCAAATGACTGTGGATTTTTTCTTTGAGAGTATCAGCCGCCGAAGGTATCTCATTCGGCGTTTCCGTCACGAACCGCGTGGAGGTTCTCTCAATCTCGTGACTGGGCTTCCGGTGCTGGGAGGAAGAGCAGCACCGCAACCCCATGGAGCTGCTGGCAGGAGTTTAACCTGCGACTCGCCGAGTACAGAACGGCAACTCTATCACACTGAGTTACAGCAGCACAAAAAAAGAGAACGAGAAATCGCCCATCCAAAATTCTGGATAGGTATCACTCGTTCTCTCTGTACATTCACCCAAATACCGGGTCTTCCCCGGTATTCCCTGCTCTCGCATGAAGCGAAGCAATCAGGTGGTGCATCCGAAAGGTTTTGAACCTTTATGTTCTGCCATACAGCAGATGCCTTACCATTTAGGCAACGGATACACAAGAGTCGCATCACTGCGCTCTGAGGTCTTGCGACCCACGGCTGCTTTAAGTTTTGCAGTCGCTCAACAATTAGCCGGACATGTGGCACTGCCCGTTTCTACCACCACCGCGAAGAGGTTTGTTGACTGGTGGCGCATCCCTGTATAATGTGCAGTCATACAGGGAGCGATTCCAAAATCTGCACTTCTGGAATCAAATACAGAAACCCGATTCAGCAAGCAGTAACTTAAAGATAAGCTTAGAAAGGAGGAATATACTTATCGAAGCCATTTGCTTTCTGTATCTATATTATAACACGCATTATTGCTGTATGTCAATACATTGCAATAATATTATTTGTTTATTTCGCAGAAATTACCGCCTCTACCAACTCTTCACTTCCCTCGGCCAACATCTTAACCTTGCTGGCCGCATTGAGGAATTCTTCATCAGAAATTTCCTTGCCGTCAGCGAATTCATAGTCAGCGTCAAACGAGACAGGAAGGTTAGCATCATAGAGTTTCATTCCGTTGTTTGCTTTTTCTGCGAAATCTGTCGCTGCATCCTGCGGCTTAAAGAGCGGTGCTCCACCGGAACTCTCGTTCGGTACAGCCTTGGAAGCTTTTGCAAACTCCCCATCCATTTCAAGAAGCTTTTGTTTTTTATCCCGCCAGCTCTTCTCTTTGATTGCCTTGTCCTCAAGCTCAACCTTTACCTTCTCGGTCTCGTTATTCAGAGCAATCAGTTTCTCCCTATAAGGATATTCCTTTTTTGTATAATCTCCTGTCTCCTTGTACCGCTTATGTTTCGTGTAGTCGAACTTGCGGTCTAAAAAGGGCCGATTTCCTTTAATCATGACGATACAGTATTTCTTGTCGAGCATTGCGACCTCATCAGAACTCATTAACTCTTTGGCTTGCATTTGGAAGCTTTTACTGCTGCTTCCACGGCTCCCACTCGAAATACTTCTGCTCATTCCACGGATTGTACTCTTTCCCAAGGTGCTCGAAATCCACTTTGTCGTGTCTTCACTTCTGCCACCGAGGAACACGAGACTATCGCAGCAGTCGATGATAACATTGTATGTGTCTTTGTATCTGGATTTTAGCTGTGCAACTGACTGCAAAACAACAGTGGCACTCATTCCGATGCTTCGGATAATTGCAATTATCTTATCAAATTCAGGGAGCTCGCCGATGTTTGCGAACTCATCGAGCAGTAGTCGCACAGGAATCGGCAATTTTCCGCTATATTTCTCTCGCGCTATCTTAAATGACTCATCAAACAATTGTGAGAACATCATAGCCGCGATATAATTGTAGGTTGAATCACTGGCACTCATAACAACAAAGAGAGCTGTTTTATTTACACCGATTTCATCGAGGTGGATGTCGTCTGTACCCATAAATTTCTTCATCTTCGGTGACAGGAAATGCCGGAGACGAGTCTGACAGGTAATCAGAATAGACATTGCCGTCTTACCTTGACCGGCAGAGCGGAAAATTTTATACTGACCAACAGCCATATCCTCTACATAGGGTTCACCGCAGTCTTCTGCTGCATCCATACACTTCTGCTCAAACTGGTCGAACATGAAGTCGAGAACGGATTTATAGTCGCTTTTACTCTCATCAATTTTACAGAGCTGGAGCAAACGAATCACATTGGTGAAGTTCTGGTCTTCCTTGGGAGTTGCATGGTACAAGTACAGGCAAACTGCATTCAGCAGAGCCTGAGCGCTGAAATCCCAGAAGGGGTCTCCCTTACTGCTTCCCGAAGGGGTGGTGTTTCTCCAAAAGCAATCAACGAGCTTAAAGATATCATCATCACTGTGAACATACGCAAACGGGTTATAGTGGTTGCTCGCCTCAAAATCACAGAGGTTAAATACCACAACCCGATAGCCGTCTTTTTCCAGCACATCACCGCAAGCCTCTACCAATTCGCCTTTCGGGTCCGTACAGACAAAGCTGCAATTAGCTTGAAGCAAATTCGGTTTGATGATGAATCGGCTTTTACCGGAACCTGAACCACCGATTACCAGAACATTATTGTTTATTTGCGTTTTGTACGAATTCATCGACAGGAACACATGTTGGCTCATTATCATGTTATCCTTGCCATCATTACTTGCGCTCCCAAACGGAGAACTATATTGTTTACTATAGCCTTTATAGTCTGTATTCCACTTGGCCGAGCCGTGTTCTGCACCGGCGAAATCATGTTGATTGACCTGTACTTCGGTAGCAATATACAGGGCTATGAAAGCTGCAACGCCGGTCACAATCGCGATGACTTTGATGTCAAATACCATTGTGAAGGGGTGAAGCAGCATGTGCATCGGAAGAGCATCAAGTGCGTCAAGGAAGTTAATTTCCGGGTTAGCCGCTGCAAGCGCACAGTAATGAGCCACCGCGAGAATCAGAACCAGATATACGATAAGTCCTAGGACAATAAAGCCCACTGTATTTTTCTGTTTGGGTTTCATCGCTGTCCCCTCTTTTCCTTAACGCTCTCTTTCACGATTCCGAGTACGATTAAGCCCGTCTGCCCGCTCGTATTCATCTCGTTCATGCAACTGTTCTTGCTCAGGTACAACTTCAAGTTCGATTTCTTCGTTCTTTTCTTCGGAACGCACCGGCTCCATATACTCGTCTACAACCGTCAGGTGCTTATCGTGCAAGTACATCGCGGCAGCGGCAGCGTGTACCACTGCATCATCATGGTCATGCCCAATGCATTGAGCAGAGAACTGGTCTGCATAACTCTGTTCTGTCACTTGCTTTTCAAGACCGTAAGAATCAGCCAAGTTCATTTCCTTTTCCATGACTTGCCAGACTGGACGCTCTTTTTCATCCACTTCACCAACCACCTTATCGGCAGCGGAGTTTCCGGTGGGAATTACTTCCTGACGGGAAGCGATAATTGCCTGACGCTGACTGGACATCCACTCATCCTCTGAAAGAGCAACCGGCTCGTCCATGCCGCACAACGCTCTGACCGACTTATCATAAAAGGCTGCATCATCATGCGAGATGGTCGTGACCACTTTGTTGTCTTTGTAGAGCTCGATGTCGTTGGCCGTGATGTGCATGTAATGGGAGGGCTGTTCTTTAGAGACAATATAGAATTCTTTCTCTGCTTCCTCTTGGGAGAGAATGCGATGCCCACTTTCACGACCGGCAATTCGGTACTCAATTTGCTGTTTTACAAGAGGTCCCTTCTCCCCTGTCAGTGCCCATGCAGCTTTTTTCAGGACTTTATCCATCTTGCTCTGGTCCGAAAAGAGAATCTTGCACTGAGAGCCATCGCCGATTGCTTGTGCTGCGAATTGGAAATTGTTCTTCACGGCATAGTGCCGGATGAGTTCCAGCTCCACGAGGTCGATGCCGCTGATGCTGTGTACTCCCTGCCCTGCATATTTTTCTGCAAATCGGTCAGCCGTCATTTCAGTTTCGAGGTTTCTGCTTTCCTTGAATGTCTTAATAGAAAGCTCTACCTTGTCCTTGTCGATGTCCCGATAAAGTACCGAGTAGCAGTCGTCGCCTAGAACATCGTAGGTAAGAAACGGAATGTCCCGTTTCTTCATTTCTCGTGCAAAGTCGATGTAATCTTTCTTTGCAACCATGAAAGACTGCATCTTGCCTTCTTTGGAATCCATGTACTTCTGGAACTCTTTGGTCACACCAAAAGACTCCATGAGCTTTTGTTTTTCTTTTTGCGCCGCCGCGCTCTGAATCTTTCCGACAAGTGTGCCCGCACCCTGTTCCATCGCCTCGTTCAAGAGGTGAAGCATTTTGTGGGTTACATCTGCAACCTTACGCTCGCCCTCGGCAACGACGCTGTCACCATTTAACGCCATATATATCCACCTACTTTCATTTTTGGAACCATGGTCTTTGTTGCTGTGATTGCATATTTACTAACATCTCCATTATACACCGTATTGTTGCACTATGTCAATTCGGTATTGTTATATTATTATTTGTTACCTCCGAAGCATTTCTCATCCTATCAGATTCAATCGACACTGAAGAGCATTGTATTCCACCACATTATTGGTCAAGTGGTCAATCTATGGTCCAGAACCCTTGATGATGCTATTTTCTCACTTTCGCTCGA
>ENA-OPDA01000275-OPDA01000275.1-human-gut-metagenome-genome-assembly--contig:-NODE-275-length-38338-cov-5.063344_pt1 | contig 38338 bp, 30 predicted proteins | sample MGYA00241253_ERZ501486 | MGnify/ENA primary metagenome ERZ501486 (study PRJEB25962, sample SAMEA2042510) | human gut metagenome | biome: human gut; feature: human-associated habitat; material: faeces... | reverse complement strand
ACACACAGTAGCCACACCAAAAAATAAAATCAAATTTCTAATAATCAACACCAGCAGAATTTAAATATCTTCATAATAATATTTGTATTCCACTACATGGTTATTAAGATAAATATAATTAGAACACTTGAAATCCTTGTCACATTGACTTGCAGAGATTTTTTTGTCCAATTACAGACATTTGGTGTTTATTTGAAGTATAAATGGATGCTAATTTTACATAGATTAAATGTAAAATTAGCATCCATTTTTTAGACTATTGTCTAATATATATATTGAAAAATAGAGAGATAATGATATAATTAATAAAAAAAGTGTCCAATAAGGGATAAAATATGTTGCATAAAATGGAGATGAAATTATGAGTTATTCAGCAACACAATTAGCAAAAAAATTAGACATTTCTAGATCATATTTATATTATCTTAAAGATAATGGCGTAGTTGAAGTTGAGATAAATGATAATGGCAGAGTTATATGGAATGAAGAAGCATACCGAAAACTTAGTGAATATATAAAGAAAAACAAAGCGGATAGTTCAGATGAGCTTAAAGATGCACCAAAAGAATATAAAACTACTAAAATAAATAATCGCAGATATTTGGGTAATAAATATAAGTTACTTCCGTTTATTACAAGAGTAGTTGAAAATGAATGTAAAAATATAAATACAGTAGCAGATATTTTTGCAGGAACAGGTGCTGTTGCCTCTGCTTTTATTGATAAGAAGATTATTACGAATGACATTATGTATAGTAATTACATATGTCATGTTGCATGGTTTAGTAGTGAACATTATTCAGAAGAGAAAGTTATAAAAATTATTACACAATATAACAATTTGAAAATTACTGAAGATAATTATATGAGTGACAATTTTTCAAATACTTATTTTTCTTTGGATGATTGTAGAAAAATAGGATTTATTAGGCAGGATATAGAAGATAAATTTAATTTGGGGTATATTAACGCAAGGGAGAGAGCTTTACTAATAACATCATTGTTATATGCAATGGATAAGATTGCTAATACATGTGGACATTATGATGCCTACAGGCAGGGAGTGGAGTTTGAAAAACATTTGGAATTGTATGTTCCACAACCAGAACCTGATGTTAATGAGAATAATGTTTGTTATAATATGGATACAAACGAATTGGCACCAGAAATAGAAGCGGATTTAATCTATATTGATCCACCATATAATTCAAGACAGTATTGTGATGCGTATCATCTATTGGAAAATGTAGCCAGATGGGAAAAGCCAGAGGTATTCGGCGTTGCTAGAAAAATGGATAGAACAGCTTTGAAAAGCGATTATTGTACCCAAAAGGCGACAGTAGCATTTGAAAATCTTATTGATTCAATTCATGCAAAGTATATTTTACTTTCATATAATAATATGGAAAATAAAGGGAATGACAGATCTAATGCCAAAATAAGTGATAATGATATTATGAGAATTTTAAGTAAAAAGGGAAAAGTAAAAGTTTTCTCAGAAGATTACAAAGCATTTTCTACTGGAAAGTCAGACATACAGGCAAATCAGGAAAGATTATTTTTGTGCATATGTAATAATGAAAGAAAAGAAGTTATTCCATCCGCATTGAATTATACAGGTGGAAAGTATAAATTGCTTTCGCAAATTCTTCCACTGTTTCCGAAAGATGCAGATCAGGTTGTAGATTTGTTTTGTGGTGGTTGTAATGTTGGAATAAATGTAGATTGTAACAAAGTTTTGTTTAATGATAGTAATGAATATCTTATGGGGTTATTAGATACATTTAGACGATTAACAAAAGAAGAGATATTTGATTGGATATATAAAAGTATAGATAAATACGGATTATCATTAGTAAGTAAGAATGGATATGATTTTTATAATTGTGAAAGCTCAAAGGGATTAGGTGAATATAATAAAGCCGGTTACAATAAACTTAGAGATGATTTTAATAAAAAAGCCAGCAAAGATAATGAGTATTATTTAATGTTATATTTATTAATTGTATATTCATTTAATAATCAATTACGATTCAACAGGAAAGGAGAATTTAATTTACCTGTTGGGAAAAGGGACTTTAATTCTAAGATGCAGGGAAAGTTGGAAGCATTTATTGATAGAGTTAAGAGTGGGGATTATAGGTTCACAACAGATGACTTTAGGAATGTAAATATGGAAGGATATACAGATAAAAGTTTTTTCTATGCTGATCCACCTTATTTGATAACATGTGCAACTTATAATGAACAAGCCGGATGGACAGAAAATGATGAAAAAGATTTGCTGAATTATCTTGAAGCACTTGATAAAAAAGGGATTAGATTTGCCTTATCTAATGTATTGGAAAGTAAAGGTAAGAAAAATGTAATACTTTTGGAATGGATTAATCAAAATAAGAAATTTAAAGTTATTCCATTGAATTATAATTATACTAATTCAAATTATCATACAAGAAAGGATGGAATAACTAAGGAAGTGTTAGTAGTAAACTATTGATTAGAGGAGATATTTTATGGCAAAAAAGATTGGATTTAAAAGTTATTGTTGGGCTATTGGTACAACAAGTTATCGTACTGACAATTTTAATCTGAGTATAGAAAAGCAATTGCATTTACTGAGGCAGTTCAGAGAGATAGAAGAAAATAAAAACAAGAAGTGGGGAAATAATAAAAAGTTTCAAGCAGAATATTACAATTTTTTGAAAGAAAACAACTTTGTAAAAGGAGATGCTGCTCTTCCAGATAAAGATGCAAGAGAAAAAACGTCAGGATTAAGAGATATAGGACTTCTAGATGATGAGCGTAATATAACAGAAGCAGGATTAGAATTGTTAAGAATCGCTGATTCAGCTAATTTTTCAGCAGATAATTTTTTGGAAATTCCGAAAGACAGCTTTTTATATTTCAAACAGATGTTAAAAACAGCAAATGTTGTAGAGGGAAAAATCGTAAGACCATTTGTTGTATTTTTGTATGCTGTAAATGAGTTAGGTTATCTCACAAATGATGAGTTTACATATCTATTACCATTATGTGTGGATGAGCATACTACAAAAAATATAGTTAAGAGTATAAAGAGCTATCGAGGGACTGGAGAGAAGAATTTTGATGATATTATCTTATCCGTTTTGATGGAAAAAGATAATTATAAACAGGCGTTGAATTTATTGAAAACAGAGCCTATCTCAGAAGAATTGATATGTAACATTGGAATCAATAGAAAAAGTGCAAAATATGATAAGCCGTATTATACATTATATTCCTTATTGAAAAAGATTGTATTTTCAAAAGATAATCTTGCATTAGAATTTTATGAAGCTACAAAGAAATTAACCAATAGTAAGGTTGGAGGAGCTTGGAGAAAATATTTCTTCAACAGTAGTGCGCGAAGTGTAATCTCAAGAGAGGGGATATCTGTACTTAATGCTGTTCCGATATTACAGGTAACAACAGAAGAACAGTTTAATGAAGAATTTTTTAAGGTGGTGCATATTTTTAAGGCTAAAGCAACATTATCAGATTACTTTGATTTGAATAGAAGATATTTCAAAATAACGGATATCGTTTTGTTTGAGGATAATAAAGTAAAACTGGATGTACTTCCACAATGTTATATTGAGATTATAGCGGGAAATCTGTTAAATATAGCTTTTGAACAGACAGAGTTATTACCACAAAATTCAATGCTTAAAGATATAGGTTCATTCTTTGATATAGATATAAATATTTTATATCAAAAATTAGGATGTGCTCTAGGTACTAGCGTAGCCAATAAAGAGATGGCTCAGAAGGTTATAAAAGATGAGCGTTATATAAGATTTAATAAGCTTATAGATGACAAGTTTGACAAAAATACTATTATTAGACTGCTTGATGATTTTGAAAGCAGAAATGACGATGAAATAAGAAGCATAGTTACAGACAATGCGGATATTCCTACAATATTTGAATATGTGCTTGGTATAGCATGGTATATAATCAGCGAACGAAAAGGTGATGTTCTTGAATATATGAATTTATCATTAGAAGCGGATTTATTACCGAAGACTCATGCTGGAGGCGGAGAAGCTGATATAGTCTGGAAGTATGAAATGACATATGAATATCCTAAGCATACATTGTTAATAGAAGCTACGCTTGCGGATAAAAAGAATCAGCGAAGAATGGAAATGGAGCCAGTATCAAGACATTTGGGAGATTATTGTCTGGAACATCCTGAAGACGAAGCATATTGTGTGTTTATCACAACATTTTTAAACAATAATGTAATATCAGATTTTAGACAAAGAAAAGATGCAGTTTATTATAATAATGATGGAACAGAGTATATTACGGGAATGAAGATATTACCTATGCAGACAACAGAACTTAAGACTTTGATAAAGTTTGATGTTAGATATCCACAGATATATAAAATGTTGGATATGGCTTATAGGAGTGATGGAGCACCTAAAGAATGGTATGAGAATAGTATTGTGAAAGAAACTGGTAGGTATAATGGACAGGAGATATGATATGGAATATATTTTATGAAGCAATATTAAAATATTGATTTGTGTATGCAAAAATATAAGTGTAAAGTTATTGGTATAAATAAATTAGGTATACAATTATGAAAATGTTATTTTGGAATACGCATAGGAATAGCAATATTAATTCGTTCATTTTAGAATTAGTGGAACAGAATGAAATAGATATATTAATATTATCGGAATATGCAGGAAATCTTGAAGAACTAAGCAAATACTTAATGCAGAGTAAAAAAAGATTGTGTAAGTGGAATTCAAGTGGTTGTAATAGAATACAAATATGGGGCAATTATGTAGATGTTGAACCGGGAGAACAAAACAAATATTTTTCAATACAAATTGTAAATGATAAATATATTATATGTGGGGTTCATATGTATTCAGATCTTAATGGAGAACGATTTGATGAGAGAACATCACTCGCAGAGGAAATACGATATGCAATAAAAAATGCTAGAGAAAAATTAAATTCTAATGATGTTATTATTATAGGTGATATGAATGAGTCTCCATATGAAAAAGCTTGCTTAAGTGCAAAAGGGTTTCATGCTTTACCTGCCTTAAAGATATCAGACAATAATTCTAGGATTATTTATGAAAAAGAATATGAAAAGATGTATAATCCAATGTGGAATTTGTTTGGAGATTTTGAGTATCCGCCAGGAACATATTATAGATCTGATTCAAAAATGTATAATCCTTGCTGGTATATGTTGGATCAGGTAATTATAAGTCAATCTATGATTCCATTTATGATTAAGGAAGAATTGAAAATAATAGTAAAATGTAAAAATAAGCCATTATATACAAAAAATGGATACCCTAATTCTAATATAAGTGACCATTTTCCTATAGTGTGTGAATTTAATGTTTAATAAAGGAGACCAACTATGAAAAAAGAAGTATTTAATTTTGAATTAAAAGATACAGAATCACCAGAAGAGGTAATTGCTGAATGTGCAAAGGAAATCGAAGAATGTACAAATAATATGGTAATATGTAATGTTTTGGCATATGATGGAAAAACAACATCATATGTTAAAACAAATGGTTTATTAGAAATGACAATGGCTGTAAACACGGGGAAAAAAGTTGATATTCAAGATTTTTTGGGCGAACAGAGTAATGTTGAAAATAAATATGAAGTATTTTTATCAGTTCAAGGATTAGATTATTATAAATATCGAATTATGTTTTTGAATTATAGAGCAATTGCTTATCCGGTTCAAGTTGTATTAAATGAAGATATAGCTGAAGCATATAATGGGAAAAAACAGTATGTATATGATATTGCATCAATGGATGAACTGAGGTGTATGTTTGAAACAATTATAAATACTGAATATTTTACAGAGTTATTACAAAGCTTAATATACGAATCGATGAGGCAGGCTAGAAAGAATAAGTAGGGGAGTTGTAGATTTTAACAATAATGTTCGGAAGTTAATATCACTATAAGTCTATTTTAGATAGATTAAATGATAAGATTAAGATTAATTATAAGAAAATAAATGTGGAGTTATTATGTATATATTTGATAAAAAGAAAGATATGTATGTATTTGATGGGAATTTTGAGAGATTTTTAATTAATTTAGGTGTTAGTCAAGATCATATAACAAAAATGCAGGACAAAAAATTACAGACTAATAGGGACTGTTATCAAGACTTTTCTAAAACAGGTTTATCTGAAAGAGATTATATTAGTTTAGTTCCATTGGATAAAGTTATTGGAACAAGTAGAGGAACAGTAGGATGGAGTGTATTTGATAATGTTAAAAAGATGTATATAGGAGATAGAGACCCTATAAGGTTTGAAAATTGCTTTGGTTACTTAAATAAAATGTCTTTGGATGAATTGAAAGAATCTTATCAAGAATTATATTATCCAGTACAAATGGTTTATTATGTTGATGATGATGTGTACTATTTATGTAATGATGGCAATCATAGAACATTAACGGCAATGCTTTTGGGAGCAGACAAAATTAAAGCAAGAGTTACAAATGCACATTGTGATTTTATAAAAAGGAAAAAGTATGAAGCAGGGATAGAATTTGAAAAGAAGTATTGTATTGAAAGAGTGCTTTATAATGGAAATAATGTTGATATAATTTTTAAAGATGAAAATGGAAAGTATGTGATTTGTGGATATCAAGGGAAAAAACAAGAAGAGGATGTTTATATATTTATAGATAAATTATCCACAATGATTGAATCTGATAAATTACTTGTAAAAAAATTAAAAAAATATCACAAAAGCATACAGAAAATTTTACTTGGGAATAAATTTGATAGAATAAAAAGTTATATTGAAAGAGAGTATATAGATGATAAAAATGATAGTTATAATTTTCCTAATAGGCGAATTATATATTGGGAAGAATTGTGAATATTATATAGCATCAGTCCAAGCCTGTAACTCACAATCAAAAGCAATATCAATTCCGTTCTTGTACTGGTTATAGTAAGCAAAATGTATTTTCATAGTTATAGTCCTTTCTTTGCAAATGTAATTAGTAGTTCGGGGAATGTGTGGGCAGTCAACCGCATACAACACATATGCAATACTGTCATACACAGATTCCCTATTTCGGGGCTTTTCAGGATACATAAACGCTCTCAAAGAGATAATATTTACAATCCAAAGCGTCTTATGGTGTTTCAGAAAAGTATGTTACACCTCGGAAATTATATAATCATAATTCTAAGATAAATATAATTACATAGTAAAGTATACAATATATGAAATGCGTGACATAGATATTAACTATGCCACGCATTTTATTATATCAACTATAAATTATAACCAGTAAATCCACCGGTTTATCACTTATATTTTTTATCACTTATTACTCTTATTACTTATTACTTATAACTTTTATTACTTATACTTTGATACATTAGTTGAATCTACCTTCTCAAATGGTACCCATACATATAAGCCGTCATCTGATATTCCTTCAATGCCACTCGTACTGCTTCCTGTTCCGAGTGCTATAGCTGCTTCTATAAGCCTCTTTCCCTGTCCATCAGCAGACTGGTATACTGTAAATGACATTGTTCCTGCTTCTATTGCCTTACAGCCATCGCTTGTCGCATCGATACCAAGAATTAATATATTACTCTTTCCTGCTTTACGGCACGCATCTACTATACCAAGTGCCATAGTATCATTGTTACATATAACAACATCACATTTCTGGTTAGTCTTTAAGAATATATTAAACATTTTCTCTGCTTTTGACTGTTCCCAGTCAGCGTGGTCTTCAAATACATAATTAATCTTCTTTCCAGAAGCGTTAAGTATCTCTTTAACAGCTTTAGTTCTTCCCTTAGTTGCTGAATGGCTTGATGGTCCTTTAATTATAGCAACATTAATCTCTGATGATGATTTTAACTTATCAAGCACATATTCTGCCTGAAACTGTCCTGCTGTGTACTCATCTGATCCAACATACATATATTTGCCAGCTTTAAGTCTTGATTCATCTGGTGATACATTAAAGAATACAATAGGAATATCTCCTGCGAGAGCTTCAAGCTCTAATGAAGTATCCTTATCTACCATATTACAAAGAATTACATCATAATTCTCTGAAACGGCTTTCTTAATATGCTCAACCTGCTTTTCAATTGAATTATTGGCATCTAATATATCAAGTTGTGTATTATTCTCCTGTGCTGTTTCCTTTGCTTTATTAACTAACTGTGTTCTGAAAGTATCAGCCTGTGCCAGTGTCATTAACATCTTTACACTACCCTTACTGCCTGTTGAAGATGTATTAGTACCAGTGCCACAGCCGGCAGCACCTAATACAAGCATAACCAGACATATTAATAAACATAACCTTTTCTTCATTCTATAACCTCTTTTCCGGACATTTTATCTTCTCTATATATGAAACTGCTGTACCTGATTAGAAAGCTGTTCTGCCGAAGCTGCTAATTCTTCTGCTGAGATTTCCACCTGTCCACTGTTTTTAGAAATATTATCAGCCTGTCCTAACATTGACTCAGATGTTGCCATAATCTCATCTGAGCTTGCAGCCTGTTCCTCACATATAGCGGCAACATTAGTAGCAACTTCATCAACATGTCCAATCTTCTCAACAACATTTGCCATAAGTTCATTGGTTGCCTTAATATTATTGAATATTGTATTAAATGTATCTACTGCTGTATGAATTAATACTGCACTGTCACCAATCTCTACAACACTGTCTCCTGCTTGACTTACAGCATCTTCAACAAGCTTATTAATCTCTGTAATAAGCTGTGTAATGTGTTCTACAGACTCAGTACTGTTCTTTGCAAGTGAACCTATCTCAGAAGCAACAACTGCAAAGCCTCTTCCTGCTTCTCCTGCTCTTGCTGCTTCAATAGATGCATTAAGTGATAAGAGGTTAGTTTCATCAGCTATATCACCTATAAGCTTAATAATATCGACTATTTCCTTAGAAGCCGAACCAACTTTATTGACAGCTTCCTCAAGACTTCTTATTGATAACTCAATATTGTTAAGTGCTTCGCTGACGTGTTCCATATCCATTCGTCCTTTTTCGGATACTTCAACTGTCTCACGCATTTTAATATCAACTGAGTCGCCATCGTTCTTGGTTTCTGTAGCAACACCTGCAAGCTGTGTAACATTTTCTGCTATCTCATTAACTGACACTGATAACTGGTCAACTGTATCGTTAAGTTCATGCATCGACTTGGACTGTATATCTGCCGCAGTATTCATCTCGCCTGATACATTCTTGCTTGAGACTGCCTGCTCCTTTAATCGTACAGATACATCACCAATCTGGGATATCATCTGGCGCATAGCCTGAATAAACTTCTGTATGCTCTGTCCCATAACAGCAATCTCATCATTGCCCTTAACATTAACTGATACTGTAAAATCACCAGAGGCCATCTGTGTGATAGCCTTAGTCATATTCTTTACTGGCTTAACTACTACATTAGTCATTCTTTCAACAAGAATACAAAGAACTATTATACATACAATTCCTACAATTATCATAATAGTTCTTAAACGTATAAGCTTTGCAAGTACAATACTCTTAGGAATATATGATACTAATACCCAGTCAGTGCCATCGACCTCCTGAAATACCGTCATATTGCCATCAATAGTTGCGGAATCATAATCATTTGAATTAAATTGGTTTGCTACCTTCTGATAATATTCACTCTGTCCAGGAGCACCAAGCTTCTGTGATATTAATGAAGATTCTCTATCAGCAAGTATAACTCCTGTATTCTTATCAACAAGAAATGCCTCTGCATTATCCATATCAATAAAAGAATTAACAATTATAGTAATTCGGTCAAGTGTCATATCTGCTGATATTACCCTTATATTATCAGTTCCGTCATTAAGAATACCTGAAGCACTAATTACATTAACCCCCTCAGCGTTCTTATATGCCGAACCAACAGCCATATTAACCCTTGTAAGGCCTTCCTTATACCATGTACTCTGTATAGGATTGCTCTCCTTCTTAGTTGACTTATCCGCCTTTATAAGATTACCATTAGAGTCAGATACATATAAACCATCTGGATAATTATCATTATAGTTATAATATCCATCAAGAATAGCCTTTAGCTGTGTATCATCTGGGTGAAGATTTTCTATTGTGGTTTTTGCCATCTGGAAAGAAGCAAGGTTCTCACTTAACCAGGCCTCTATCTTAGATGACTGGTTACTTACCGATGACTCCAGCAAATTCTGTGAATAATCTTCAATTATGCCCGCTGATGCCTGATAAGCAATAAGCACAAGTACTGCTACGATAGCAATAACGACTGGCATTATGCTTCCTAAAAGCCTGGCTTTGATTGATAGTTTCCTTTGTTTCTTCATAGTTACAAACCCCTTTCTTATGTATTCAATTGTATATAATTTTCACGCAAATACATTATATTTATTATATCACTTTACAATTATATAACAATCTTTTTATTACAATTCACTATTGCGACTACAGGAATGAATAACATGGAAGCAGCTGTTTTCATAACATCATTTTATTTACAGACCAAACAGCTTTATCGCAAATATTGACAGCAAAGGTATTGTAATGAGTGACAATATAGTTGTAAGCACGAATATTTCTGTCGCGTAAAGTGAATCCTTGTCATATCTTTCTGCAAACATAATAGCAGATGCTCCGGCAGGGCAGGCCATTCCTATGAATACGGTAAATGGTACATTAAAATCAAAGCTCTGGAAGTTGAAAATATAAAGAACAAGCATACCGATTACAGGAAATATGATGAGCTTAAGAGCACAAAGATAGTACATACGCAGGCTTTTGAGGCTGCTTACAATATTGCTCTGTGCAAGATTAGCACCAGCTATAAGCATAGCAAGTGGCGTATTCATATTGGCTATGTATTGAATCGGATTATCTATAACAGCAGGTATTTTTATGCCGGTAACAAAGCATACAACACCAGCGAATATGGCTATAATGGTTGGTGTGCAAAGATTCCTGCATATAGTTTTGAAGTCACCTGCTCCACCCATGACTATAACGCCGTGAGTCCATAATAACAGATTGAATACAGTAAGGTAAGCTGTCATATAGAAAACACCTTCCTGGCCAATGACGCCATTGATAAGAGGTAGTCCTATAAAACCACTGTTTGAATATATAAGGGCAATTTTCTCAACAGGAATTCTGGTTTTTTGCAGATTATAAGCAGAACTTATACTTATATTGTTTCTGCTATATTCAGTATTTCTGATTAGTATATTTGTTAATATTATAATAACTGTAAATGTTGTTAAAGCTGCAATGAGTGTAAGACCAAGCCCCCACATAAGATGACCGTCAAAGTCCATCTGGTAAGATTGGAATATCATAAGAGGTGAAACCAACATAAGAAGAATGTTTGACAGCTTTGGGACAGTCTTATCATCAATCAGGCCAGTTTTAAATAGAACTATTCCACAAAGCATTATAAAAAACATTTCAATTATCTTTTCAGCAACAACAATAGCCATACTGTCCTCCATTTTCAGAATCCTGATTCTGCTAAAATTAAATATAATAGTGCGTAGCACGGAGCAATCCGTTGGTATCAAAGTCGTGGACTTTTGACTCCGACATCATTTAAATCTAATGATACAATATAAATGATGTCGGAGTCAAAAGTATAAATAGCATTTTAAGAACAAAAAAGTTTATAAAATTAAGAGAAAATTTATATTTAGCATTGCATTATCTTCAATATATTGATATTATTAGAATGTAAAACAAAAATACACTAAAGCTAAAGAAACTTAAATTTAATACACTAAAGAAAATATAGCTGAAGCTAATATACTAAAGACAAGGATACCAAGGATAATAATATTAAAGTATACTAAAGATAAAGTGTATAATATCAGATATGATACATATTGTTTTACAAAGTAATTAAACGGGAGAGAAAGAGATGAATGAAAAATTTGACTGGAAAAAGTATCTGACATTAGACAATATTGAAAGATATGCGCCTGTTGCAGCATTCTTTCCAATAGGAATGTCTATTGTAACAAGCATTGTAGGCGTTGTATTATCAATGTTTTTTGGATGGTTTGCGGTAGGATGTATTATACGCAACATCCTGGTAGGATTACTAAGAATTATTTTTTGTGCTGGCTCTATCGGTGCAGCAGCAGGTCTTGTTTATGTTGCACTTAAGACAAAAGACACGAGTAGGGTGAATACATGGATAGCACCAGCAGCAGTTATATGCTCAGCTATTTCATGTATCGGAATAGCATTTCATGTAGGTGTACTTGGCTGGCTGTTTGGGATTATTTCAGTAGTTGCCGGAGTAGAGCTTCTTGCAAGAATTACCATTGCAGCTAATCCAATGGATACACCATTTAATCTGGGTGGAGCATTTGATGTATATAAGAAATATTATGAGGATTATAAGGCTAAGAATCCAACAACAAAGGACTTGGAAAAGACAGAGGTTATTAATCCTGAGATGTCATACTTTGATGGAAATGGAGCAGAGTTATTTGGATATACTATATTAGGAACTATAATCTGTGTAGTGACATGTGGTATAGCAACACCATGGATTATATGTAAGATATATAGCTGGAAACTTAGTCATACAGTTATTAATGGCAGAAGATTAACCTTCGATGGAACTGGAGCTTCACTTCTTGGACATTGGATAGTGTGGGAGCTTTTGACATTAGTAACTTGTGGTATATATAGCTTCTTTATGTATGTAGCTCTTAGAAAGTGGGAGATGAAGCATACATATATTGATGGTGAGGCAGTAGTTCCTAATGAAAGCAGTTCATACTTTGATGGTAACAGTTTTGAGTATCTTGGTTATGCTGTTCTTGGAGGAATCCTTATATGTGTAACATGTGGCATAGCAACACCTTGGGCAGTATGTATGATACAGAGATGGGACGTTAAGCATCAGAATATTAACAACAGAAGACTTGTATTTAGTGGTACTGGATTGGGCTTTCTTGGAGAGTATATAATTATAGCACTTCTAAGCCTGATTACCTGTGGTATATATTCATCATGGGGACAGGTAAGACTTCTTAAATATATAACAAGACATACAGATTTTGTAGATTAATCTGCAACATATAAAAACGTAATAAAAGGCAGCCGGCGCATTAGTTAAAAAGTGCTGGCTGCTTTTAAATTGCTATCTCATCAAATATGTCAAATATGCGGTGTATTATGTTATTCTGTGGCTCGAATACAACAATACCATCGTGGCAGTTAAATAGTCTATATATATATACAATTATAAATGCGATAAGAATGATTGCAAAAAGCGTATAATACAGTTTTTTGTTAAGCTTTTTTCTTAGCAGGAATATTATGAGTGCAACTGGTGGAAGGAAAAAAAGTGGATGGTACATAAATGCGGTATTAATATCAAAATGAAGTAAAGCAATCCACGCCCGTGTCATACCGCAGCCAGCACAGGATATTCCTGTTATATATTTTATAGGGCAGGTTATTCCCATATATTGCATAATTCCATATGCTATAATAACCATAATTATTGATATTATAACTGTCTTCGCTTGTTTGATATTTTTCATAATTAAAGTTCCCTCGTCTTACATATGTGGAAATCTGCTGCCATTGGCTTGACTGGCAGCATACAGGCATTAATCCCCAGATGAATATAAATAGATGTCTGGGTCAAAAATCCACGACTTTGATATAAGCATACCATAATATACAGCTGATGTGAACTGCCTTATATAAATCAGCACATACAAAGCTGCTTATATAAACATGTACTACTGGCATATATCCTCCTATCCAATATTCGCATATTGTTAGATTATCATCCCACTTTTATGCTCATATTTTGATCAAGGTATCTTAATTATTAACAAATTATAAATTTTAGCACTCACCTCTTTACATTGCTAACAACAAAGACTATAACATAGTCAGAACAAAGGAAGAGGAGTTAAAGAATTAAGAGATTGAATAGTTAATATCCTTTACCTGATGTTCCAAAAACAAGGTAATAGTTCAGATGAATATGTAATCCTTTGGATTTGATACAGAGTTGTTATATCAGATCCGAATGAACGAAAGGTTCAGCCGAACAGATAGTTTATTAAAAAGGAGAGATGACTTATGTTAATGCCTAGTATTTTTGGAGAAAACTTATTTAACGATGATTGGATGAACTTTGGATTTCCAGAGGTTGACAAAGCTTTATATGGTAAGCATGCGAGCCATGAGATGAAGACAGATGTTAAGGAAACAGATTCAGGTTATGAAGTAGATATTGATTTACCTGGATTTAAGAAGGATGAGATAAATGTACAGCTTGATAACGGATATCTTTCAATAAGTGCTGCTAAGGGACTTGATAAGGAAGAGAAGAATAAGGAAGGTAAGTACATCAGAAAAGAGCGTTATGCAGGTGCTATGAGCAGAAGCTTCTATGTTGGTGATGCTCTTACGCAGGAAGATATAAAGGCTAAGTATGAAAGTGGTATATTAAGACTTTCTATTCCTAAAAAAGAAGCTAAGCAGGTTGAAGCTACAAAAAGAATTGCTATTGAGGGATAATGAAAGCAATAATTATGAGAAATAATGAAAGCAGTTTTGATTAAAAATATTTAAACTTTAAGTTTATGTGCCAGAGATTAGATTATACATTTAATCTCTGGCACATTTTATATACAATCGATAAATTTTAATTGTTAAAATGTATTTGACATATTTTTGGAATAGCCATAATATAAAATTATCCATTATAATTGTGAATTTAAAATAGTGAATATGTTCATTGGGAGGTGTGTATGGAGAGAAATGTATTTAAAGATTATGCATCCAACGAAAACAATGCAGACTGGGAAAGACACATAGAAAGGCAGGCACCATTATATAAGCGCAAGGATGATATACGTTCAGAATATGAGCGTGATTACACACGTATACTTCATTCACTTGCATATCGTAGATTGAAGCATAAAACACAGGTATTTTTTAATATAGATAATGATCATATATGTACACGTATGGAGCATGTACAACATGTTGAATCGGTAAGCTGTACAATCTCAAAATTTCTTGGCTTAAACACTGATCTTACAAGAGCTATTGCTATGGGACATGATCTTGGACACGCTCCATTCGGACACGAGGGAGAAGTTGAACTTACAAATATTCGTAACGAGCTTGGACTAGATGCCTTCTGGCACGAGAGAAACAGTTTAAGAATGATAGATAAGATAGAACTGCTTCAGGATAATAATAAAAATTACCAGAATCTTAATCTCACATATGCGGTAAGGGATGGAATAATCTCACACTGTGGTGAAGTTGATGAAAACGGAATCAAGCCAAGAAAAGAAAAAATAGATCTTGATACATTTAAAATATCAGGACAATATCAGGCTTATACATGGGAAGGATGTGTAGTAAAAATAGCAGATAAGATAGCTTATCTGGGAAGGGATATAGAAGATGCCATACGTATGGAGTTCATAGAGGATTCAGATATAAAAAAACTTATGGAAATATCCAGAACATATGGGGTAAAAACAATAAATACAACAGTTATAATACATAATTTTATAACAAGCATATGTGCTAACAGTACACCGGAATCAGGAATAAGACTTAGTGATGAACACAACGAAATGCTCAATTCTATTAAGAAGTTTAACTATGAAACTATATATATGAATCCAAAGTTTAATGTATATCGTAACTATGCAGCATTAATCATAAGAAGCATATATGATACACTTATGGAATCTTATGATTCAACAGACGGAGTAAACACAATATACAGGCTTTTAAAAAGAAAAAAATCATATCCACAGCTTATTAAAAATTTTGTGAAACATCTTCTTATATATTCTGATACACCATCAGAGATATATAATGATGTATATTCAAGGCTATATCCGGATACCTGCCAGGATGCAGCTTTGGAAGGAAGGTTAAAAGAGGAATATAAGAACCGCAGAATATATGGATTGTTTGAAACAGAACTTATATATGCCCAGGCAATTATAGATTATATATCCGGTATGACGGACAGATATGCGATAGAGATATTTAATGAATTGATACGTTATTAAATTTAAAGTGAATAAAAATTGCAAAAATTTCCACATATATGTATAATAATAATTATAAAAAACGTGTTTAATTTTTTACAAATGGGAGAAGAACATTATGAAATTTATGTATAGTCTTCTTATTATAATAGAGATTGTTCTTATGGGAATATGTGCGGTTAAGTCATTTGGTAAGAAAGGAAAGCTTGCAGAAATTGTTCTGTATTATGAGATAGTTGCTTTTGTATGCGGAATATTTTTCTGGCTATACAGTTTTTTTCCAGATATTAAGGTGACGACACTCTGCAAAGGAGTAGAGTTTGCATGTTATGACTGGCTTGTAATTCTGCTTATGTATTATACGCAGTATTCTACAGGCTTATTTAAAGGAATTCGTGCAGTAAAGATAGCAATGATATTATTTTCAGCAGTAGATTCTTTTGTTATGATTGCTAACGTATGGACACACAAGGTATTTACGATATCAGAAATAACTAACAGTGATATAATAATAGAATATGTCAAAGATGGATTTTTCTATCGTGCGCATTTTTTATATAATTATATTGTTATAGTAGTTATCCTTATAGCATTTATATTCATGATAGCAAAGGCATCAAGGTTTTACAGCTTCAGATATGAGGTCATATTTATAACATTATTTGTCGGTTTTATTCTTGATCTTGCAACGGTAAGGTCACAGTCAATATATGATATATCGACTCTGATATATGGCTTCATGTCTATGATAATATATTATCTTACATTAAGCTATATACCTAATGAACTTATAGAGAATACATTATCGCTTATTATTAAAGATATGAATAGTGGTATTGTATGCTTTGATATTCATGGTAAATGTATATATTGTAATGATATTTTAAGAGAGCAGTATAATATAGGCTATGACTATGAACACATGGAGTATAAATACAGAGCATGGCTTGAGAAAATAGGTGACAACAGAAAAGACAGTATGAAGTTTGAGACTTCTATTAACAGTGATAGTGGTAAGCGGTATTATGAGATAGCCTATAAAAGAACGTACGATGATAAAAAAAACCAGGTATGTGATTATTTTCTTTTTAATGACAGGACTGAAGAGGTTGAACTGCTTAAGTATGAAAAGTACAGGGCAACACATGATATGCTGACAGGTCTTTTAAACAAAGAACAGTTTTATATAGAAACTGCTAAGATGATAAAGGAACACATAGATACAAAGTATTGTATCATATGCAGTAACATAAAAGATTTTAAGTTTGTCAATGAATTGTTTGGTGTGGAAAAAGGAAATGAAATACTAAGAAAAGAAGCGGAGTACATTAAAGACTTTGCAGATGAAGAAGTTGTTGCGGCAAGACTCCGTGGAGACCGTTTTGCCATGTGTATGCCAAAGGTCAGATTTGATGAGAAACTTATTGATAAGGCTGTAAGTGGAATAAACGCTGCTTTTAAAAATAGTTTATTTCATATGCATATATTTTCAGGAGTATATGATATAGAGGATGTTAATGAACGTGTGAGTATCATGTGCGATAAAGCAAACCTTGCCGGTGAAACTATAAGAAATGAATATAAGATTAATGTTGCATACTATACAGAACATCTTATGTTAAAGTCATTAGAGGAAAGAAAAATCATAGGAGAGTTTGACAGGGCACTTGATAATGAAGAGTTCGTTATGTTTTTGCAGCCACAGGTTGACTATGAGGGATATCCATATGGAGCAGAGGCACTTGTAAGATGGCAGCATCCTAAGAGGGGTTTACTTTCGCCAGGTATGTTTATAGATGCATTAGAGAAAAACGGCTTTTTGTACAGACTCGACATATATATGTGGAATAAGGCAGCTAAACAGCTTAGTGACTGGAAGAAGCGGGGCATTGAAAAGTATCATATTTCAGTTAATATATCTACAAAAGATTTTTATCTTATAGATGTTTATGAAACATTTACAAGCCTTGTAGAAAAATATGATATAAGTCCGAAACTTCTAAAGCTTGAGATTACAGAAACAGCACTTATGTCAGATTTTGATAAGAATATACTTATTATTAAGAAGCTTCAGGATTATGGATTTGATATAGAGATTGATGATTTTGGAAGTGGTTATTCTTCTCTTAATATGTTGAAGGATATAAGTGCAGATGTACTTAAGATTGATATGGGCTTTTTACGTGCCTCAGAGAATGAAGTCAAGGGCCAGGATATACTTGAAAGTATAATAGAACTGGCTAATAAGCTTGGAATGAAGGTAATAACAGAAGGTGTGGAAAAGAAAAGCCAGCTTGATATGCTTAGCATGATGGGATGTAAGATGTTTCAGGGATATTATTTCTCAAAACCTATACCAGTAGATGAGTTTGAAGAAAAATATAAGCTTGGACAGGAATAATAAAATAATAGTACGAAGGAGTGTTTGGTTTATACAAAGCATTTCTTCGTATTATTTTTTATGATGACAGAGTTAAAAGAGACAGAGTTAAAAATGATAGTGCTAAAAGTGACAAAGCTAAAAGTGACAAAGCTAAAAGAATAAAAAGTAGTGACAGAATTGTGAAAAGTAGTACAATTATAAAGTGAAAAGCAAAAGTGAATAATGGGAGGATATTAAAGAAAGATGAAGAACAAGGCAGACAGTCTTATAAAGAAAACAATAGTATGTGTGGCCGCTGCTATATTTGTATTATGCAATGCTGGAATATCAGGGAAAATACCGGGTGTATCAGTATCTATGGTGAATAAGGTATATGCAGCACAGGAAAATGTTACAGGCAAAAGCAGTGAGGCATTACAGATAAAGACATATAACGATCTTTTAGAAGCATCTACGCACACAGATGGAAGTTATATTCTTATGTCTGACATAGATATGTCAAGGGCAGGAGCAGATGGCTGGAAGCCATGGAATTTTAATGGTACATTTGATGGTAATGGACATACTTTATACAATATGGACATACATACTGTTACAGATATTACAGCTAAGACATATGATGGCAATCTTAAGGAATATGATACATATTTTGCAGGTTTTTTTGGAATAACAGATGGAGCGGTTATAAGTAACCTTAATATAACAGGAGCATATATAGAGCTTGGAGAACAGCAGGAACAGACACAAAAAAGTATATTTGCAGCTGTACTTGCAGGATACATGAACAATACAACTATAAGTAACTGTAAGGTGGAAGCTTCGTATGCAGCTCTTACCTCAGCTTCTAAAATGTGGGGAACAGCAGGCATAGCCGGCTTTGGAAATGGACTTATAGAAAATACGACATCAGATGTAACGCTTGTATGTACAGATGCAGACCCGGATGTTACAGACAGAGACGAACAGTTTATGGGTGGCATATATGCAGACGGTTATATAGATGTTAAGGACTGTACAGTAAACATAGATGGTTATATATCAGAAAGAGGCTATGTACACTCTGGCGGAATTGCAGGACTTTATATATTATATCCTGTATCAGGAAGCTATGTTGCCGATATAGCAGGCAATACAATTAATGGCATGATAACATTCTTTGAAGATAATGCAGACAGAAGGGCATATTGCAGGGCATTAGCAGGAGAAAGAATGAATGTGTATACAACATCAAGGGATAACACAGATAATTTTACAAGAAATGAGATATATGATTATACACAGGTGCTTAAGCCTGAAAACTATGAAAGAAAGCTATATACAGTAGATAATCCATATGAGAGCAGTGAAGCCTCTGCTATATCAGAAACAAAGGAAAATAATCCAGTCAGTGTATCGTCTGGGGAACTCATTGAAGGAGTTAATGATAATGCCAGACAGGAAGAAAAGCCTGGTTTTAAGTTTGGAAGAAGAGTGCTTTTTAGTGGAATCAGTGAGGCAGCAAGGGCAGCTATCATAATAGTGATTGCAATAGCTGCCATTAGTGCATATTATTTTATAACACGATATATAAGACGAAAAAAATAATTTTAAAAGAGGAAGAATGGAGATTATTATGATGAATGGGCATGAAGGCAGCAGTATAGCAGCTGATAAATATAAGAGGGATTATTATAAGGATTCATATGAACTTATCGAATTCATAGAGAAGAGTCCAAGTCCATATCATGTTATTGACAACATAAGAAGTATGCTGTCTGATATTGGCATGCAGGAGTTAAGTGAAAAGGATAAATGGAAGCTTAAAGCAGGACAGGGTTATTATGTTTTAAGAGGAGCCTCATCAATAATTGCTTTTACTATGCCGGAATATAAATATAAGGCATATAATATTGTGGCAAGTCATAGTGATTCACCATCCTTTAAGATAAAAGAAAACCCACAGATGCCAGGAGATAATCATTATATAAGTCTTAATGTGGAAAAATATGGAGGAATGATTATGTCAACATGGCTTGACCGTCCTCTTTCAATAGCTGGCCGTGCTATAGCAGCAGATGGAAGAAATATAATGGAATATCTTGTAAATGCAGACAAGGATCTTGTCGTTATTCCGAATCTTGCTATTCATATGGACAGAAAGATTAATGATGGATACAGCTTTAATGCACAGAAGGATATGCTTCCTTTGTTTGGTGATGAAGCTGCCAGTGGGAAGTTTGACGAATATATTAAGAAGCTTATAGGTATTAAAGATCTCAAGTCATATGATATATCAACAGATCTTTTTCTTTATAACAGGGAAAAGGGTACTATATGGGGGTATAACGATGAGTTTATTTCAGCTCCAAGACTTGATGATATACAGTGCGCATACTCATCAGTAAAGGCATTTACAGAAGCCTATATTAACAGAAATGAGAAAAAGGAAAAAAATGATTCCTGCGTTAATGTCTGCTGCATATTTAACAACGAGGAGGTTGGAAGCACAACACAACAGGGTGCAGATTCCACTTTTTTATCAGATGTACTTGAACGTATAAGCATAGCATCAGATATGGACAGGGAAGAATATATGATGGCACTTGCATCATCGTTTATGATATCTGCAGATAATGCACATGCAGTACATCCTAATCATCAGGAAAAGGCAGATCCAACAAACAGACCATATATGAATGGTGGAATTGTTATTAAGTATAACGGTAACCAGAAGTACGCAACAGATGCTGTTTCAGCTGCAGTGTTTAAGAGCATCTGCAAAAAGGCTGCTGTCCCATATCAGACATATGCAAACAGGTCAGATATAGCAGGTGGTTCAACACTTGGTAACATATCTGACTCACATGTATCTATCAATACAATAGATATAGGGCTTGCACAGCTTGCCATGCATTCGGCATATGAAACAGCAGGAGTTAAAGATACTACATATATGATAGAGGCATTGATGGAATTTTTTAATATGGGCATTTAAAGCTGCTGCTACATCAGCTGTAATGCGTATTGCTATCAGAATTTCTTTGAAAATGATATGTATGGCTTCTCTTCAAGCCGGCAGTTGGTAAAGAATACATTAACAGCATCTTTATATACACTCATATTCTGGGATTTTTTGATAGCTTTGGCTTCTTTCTTACAGTCAGCGAATGAATATTCCATATAACACCACATTTCTTTCATGCGGTGTATGGCATGTTTATCACCAGACATGATTTTAAGCCGTTCTTCATATACCATATCATGCAGACGCTTCATATTAAGCCTGTCATCCTCAAGATTTCTTACATACGTTTCGGGGTTGTCACTTAAAAAGACATTGATAAGTCCAGGGTCAGCAACAAGACCTCTTCCTGCCATTATGCAGTCTGGATTGTAGTCATGTATGATATTAATAAAGTCACGCCTTGTAAAAATATCACCATTATAGCATACAGGATTACGGCTTTCCTTCATAGCATACAGGAAAGCCTCTTTGTTTATATCACCTCTGTAATAGTCAGTACGTATTCTTGGGTGTATGATAAGCTCCTCAAGCTGGAACTTATTATAAATATCAAGTATATCATGCCATGTATCAGGTGTTTCGACACCAATACGGGTTTTTACAGACACCTTAATATGATTGTCACATATATATCTGTCAGACAGTATTTCATATAATATGCGTTCAAGAGAATCCAGGCAGATAAGCATGCCAGCTCCCTTGTTCTTTGAAACAACAGTTCCAGATGGGCATCCTGCATTGAGATTGATCTCATCATATCCGAATTCATCATAAAGCATGTGGGCAGTCCATATAAAATCTGAGGAATTGTTAGTCATAACCTGAGGAATAGAGTTAATATGATTATTATCTCTTGATATGTCCCTCATTTCCTTTGCAAGAAATTTTTCACTTTTATTAGGAGATATGAAGGGCATAAAATATTTATCAATCTTATTATGACCAAAGAACTTATCATATGCATTTCTGAACATATAATCAGTTAATCCTTCCATGGGAGCCATATATACTTTCATCGGTTATGTGTATCCTTTCTTTTTTTCATCTGCTGTTTTGCAGCAATGGCAGCCGCAAACTCGCGTGGTGCCAGCTTTGAGGCTATTACAGCAGCTTTCATTGTAAATGTAGGTACTATAGTAACCCTGCCTTTAAACATCTGTAAAAGCGCATAGGATGCACAATACTCAGCAGATATTCCTGGCAGTGCAAATGTCACACCTGCTGTGTTGTTAAAGTTGGTATCAACAGGTCCTGGGCAGAGCATACATATATGAACATTGCTATGTGCAGCCTTAAGCTCTCCATTTAATGAGGTTGTAAGACTTGTAACATAGCTTTTGGTAGCGTAATAGGTTGCCATATATGGTCCACCTGGAAGAAGTCCGGCACTTGATGCGACATTCATGATGTAACCACGGTTCATCGTCTTAAATGAACGGAGCATATATTTTGTAAGAATATGCATAGCCCGTATATTAACATTTATCATTGAAATATCTTTTGCCATACTTGTTTTTTCAAAATCACCAATATCACCAAATCCGGCATTGTTTATAAATATGTGTATGTCACTTCGTTTTGATAGTTTTCTTCCAAGCTTTATGCAGCTTTTTCCATCTGATAAGTCATATGTGTATATTTCACAATCAGTGTCAAGAGATGCAGCAAGCTTTTTTAAAGCCTTTGTATTGCGGGCTACAAGGATAAGATCATATCCAAGAGCACTGAGTTTTTTAGCCATCTCATATCCGATGCCAGAACTGGCACCAGTTATACATGCAGTACGTTTTTTCATATTAATCCTCGTTTCTGCGCACATTTTTATGATAAGCCGTGTCTTATGCGCGTGGACACAGACTAAAAATATTATTTTGTGCATTACAATGCTTTGAATTTATAGTATAATAATAAAATATCAGGGTCAAAATGTCTAAACCCACGATATCATATTATCATATATGAAGCCGGTGGTCAAAGCAGGATAGCTGTAAGTGTAACAGGCAATATGGTTATAAAGTGTAACAGGAATGGAGATAGTCATGGTGATAAAAAATAAAACATTATTCCAGAAGGAATATGTTGAAGCGGCTATGCATGCTGCTAATTTTGATGATAACAAATACAAGTTTTTTAAGATAGTTTATAATATGTTTGGATTACTGTTTGGTATGGGATGTGTTAGATATCTTGTATTCCAGGCATTGGGAAGAGAAGAGGCTGACTGGTTCATGGTTGTGTTTTATGGATTGGCAGCAGCCATATTCCTGTATATAGGTATGGTAGGAATGGATAAAAGTAACAAAAGAAGATATCACAATACATATTCTAAAATGATAGGAATAACATTCACATATGAGATAGATTCAGAGGATATTATTGTTACAGATGAAGAGAATGACAGTGATACCTTCAAGTGGGATGAGGTTATAAAGTGGGCAGAGGACAAAGATAATATATATCTTTTTGTTTCAGCACATAATTGTCTTGTTATAAATAAGGATGGTTTTACAGAAGGAACTGCGAAAGACCTGAAAGAGCTTGCAGCTGCGGTTTTTGCCGTAAGAGGCGAAGATGATGAACAATAAGCAGTTTAGCGGATGATTAATTACGAAAGGGCAGGATAATATGAACTATAATAATATAAATAACAATACTCAGGATAACGATATATATAATACTCAAAAATATAATATAAGATTGTTAGATATTGAAGAGATTAAAAAAATATACAATGAGCATATAGTGACTGATTTTCCAGCATCAGAAGTTAAGCCACTAAAACAGATGCTTGAAAAAAGAGAGAATGACCAGTATTTTGTTTATGGCATGTATGAAAACAGAGAAGATTCCTGTGGAAGAAAATATGATGAACTTGCAGGATATGCATACTTTATAAAATGCAGAAATCAGGATGTATATCTTCTTGACTATCTTGCAATAGTAAAAGATAAGCGTTCAAAGCACCTTGGCTCAGGATTTTTACAGCAGCTAAAGAAGCTTGCTAAAGATGATGGAAAGTTACTTATACTTGAAGTTGAGAATCCGGATTATGCTGATGAGGGACCTGCAAGGGACTATATGTTAAAAAGAATAGGTTTTTATAGAAAGAATGGAATGAATCTTAGTGACACAAGCTGCTATTTCTTTGAAAATGAATACAGGATATTTTATGCAGGCGATGAGATTGAGGATAAATCACAGCTTGATAAGATAACGGATACTGTATACAGAGATTTTTTTGGAGATGCTTTTGTAGATGCGAATGTAGTGTTTCACTGATATGTTTTTATACAGGGGAATATAGTGTTTTACGGACAAATAAGTATTAATTGACAAGAGATATAAGTAAAGTGCATAATAATCAATATGCGATATGCATAAATATGCAGTATGTGATTATTGTATATGAATATAAATACTATGTGTACATGTATATACTTAAGAATAATGTTAAGGTATGACTATCAACAGGCATATTAATACATCATGGCATACATATATGTGCAGAAACGGAGGATTACAATGAATAATCAGGAAATGATGGAACTGACAACGGTTGATAAGAGCGAGTTTGAAGAGCTTGTTAAGGAGTGTAAAAGATCTGGCTCTATTGATCAGAATTTATATATAGAATACGATGTTAAAAGAGGTCTTAGAGATAGTAATGGTAATGGTGTCCTTACAGGTCTTACAGAGATATCAGATGTCTGTGGTAACGAGAATGTCAATGGTAGAAAGATTCCTGTAGATGGACGTTTATATTTTCAGGGCTACAATGTTGAGGATATAATAAAAGGCTGTACAAAGGACAGATTCCGTTTTGAGGAAACTACATACCTGCTTTTATTTGGTAACCTTCCTACAGAAAAGCAGTTAGGAAGCTTTTTAAGAATACTTGCAGATCTTCAGGAACTTTCAGGGGCATTTATCCGTGATGTCATCATGAAGGCAACAAGTACTAACCTTATGAACTCCCTTATGAAGAGTATATTAAGTCTTTATTCATATGATGAGAATCCAGATGATATATCTATTCCTAATGTACTCAGGCAGTCACTTCAGCTTATAGCCAAGATGCCGCTTCTTACGGTATATGCTTATCAGTCATACAGACATTTTAAGCTGGATGGAACTCTTATGATAAAGAATCCTAAGAAAGGTTATTCAACAGCTGAGAATATTCTTTATATGTTAAGAGATGATGGACAGTTCACAGAACTTGAAGCAGAGGTTCTTGATATATGTCTTGTGCTTCATGCTGAGCATGGTGGTGGTAACAACTCAACATTTACTAACCATGTTGTAACATCATCTGGTACAGATACATATTCAGCTATGGCAGCTTCTATTGCATCTCTTAAGGGTCCTAAGCATGGTGGTGCTAACTTAAAGGTTCAGGAAATGTTTGCTGATATTAAGGAACATTGCAGTGACTGGAATAACAAAGAAGAGATATGCAGCTATCTTAACAAGATTCTTGATAAGGAAGCATTTGACCATGCTGGACTTATATATGGAATGGGACATGCTGTATACACAAACTCAGATCCAAGAGAGGTTATTCTTAAGAATTTCGCAAAGAAGCTTTCAGATGAGAAGGGCATGCAGAAGGAATATGCACTTTATGAGACAGTAGAAAAAGAGGCTGGACAGCTTATTATGGAGAAAAGAAAGATGTTTAAGCCAGTATGTGCCAATGTGGATTTCTATAGTGGTTTCGTATATTCTATGCTTGGAATACCAGAAGAAATGTTCACACCTATGTTTGCAACTTCACGTATATCAGGCTGGTGTGCACATCGTCTTGAAGAGCTTGTTAATGCTGGTAAGATTATACGTCCGGCTTACAAATATGTTGGATGGCACAGAGACTATCCTAAGATGGAAGATAGATAGTAAAAACAGGGCTGTATCAGGGAAATATTCAGTGTGGTACAACTTTTGTTACATTAATAATAATAAGCGAATATTCAATTGTACTTAAAAATATTAAGTATAATTGAATCGATATTTACAACATAAGAAAATTATATGACAGCAATATTTATTGTTAAGCTGTACAGTAGTGGTGTTATACTATAGCAGAAAGAAGCAGCAGCCAGTATAAGTGTTGCCTTGTACAATACTTGTAGGTATGAATCATTACATATATTGCAACATTTATAAAGCTGCTAATAAGATAATAACAGAGGTAATAATCAAGATGTCACAGTATAAGGTAAGGAAGTTAAATAAGCCAATTAACTGCGTTGTAGAGGTGCCAGGATCTAAAAGTATCACTAACAGGGCACTTCTTATGGCAGCATTATCTAACGGAGAGTGCAGGCTTAACGGAGTGTTGTTTAGTGATGATTCAAGATATTTTCTTACGAGTCTTATATCGCTTGGATATATAATCCAGGTGAACGAAGTTGAAAAATATGTGATCATAGAAGGTCATGGCGGAGATCTTCCAAGGAAGGAAGGCACTATTAATGTAGGAAGTGCTGGAACAGCAGCAAGATTTCTTACAGCTATGCTAGGACTATCAGATGGAAAATATACAATAGAAGCATCTGAACAGATGAAAAAAAGACCTATGCTTCCGTTGTTTGAAGCACTTACAGATATGGGTGCTGAGTTTAAGTTCCTTGAAAAAAAGGGACATCTTCCAGTAGAAGTAACAGGAGCAGCTTTTGGTGGTAAAAAGCCAAAGGCGGAGGTATCTATAGATATAAGTGAAAGCACACAGTTCTTAAGTGCACTTATGATGACAGCGCCTATGCTTGAAAGTGGCTTGAAGATTAATATAACAAGTAAAAAGACAGATGGCTCATATATAAGAATAACATCCAATATGATGAGACAGTTTGGCTGTGAAGTAGACCATGAGGGCGCTGAATATGTGATACCTGCAGATGACAGTTATGTTGCAGGATCATACCAGATAGAACCGGATGTATCAGCAGCATGTTATTTTTATGCAGCAGCGGCTCTTACAGGTGGATATTGCCTTGTAAAGAATGTAAGAAGAACATCTATGCAGGGAGATATGAAGTTTCTTGATGTATTAAAGCAGCTTGGATGTACAGTTACAGAGGAGCGGGAAGGTATAAGTGTTACGGGACCTGCAGGAGGTGAATATGATGGCGTGGATGTTGATATGAATGATTTTTCTGATCAGACCATGACGCTGGCAGCTATTGCACCATTTGCTAAGACTCCGACTATCATAAGAAATATCGAACATATCAGATTTCAGGAATCTGACAGAATCGAGGCTGTTGCTAATGAGCTTAACAGTCTTTGCATAGATATCAAAAAGGGCAGGGACAGAATCGAGATTTTACCAGGAAAGGTAAAGCCTGGTGTAGTTAAGACATATTCAGATCATAGAATGGCTATGGCATTTGCACTTATTGGACTTAAGGTGGATGGCATCATAATAGATGATTACGAGTGCTGTGCAAAAACATTTGAGAATTATTTTGAGGTACTTGAAGCTGCAACAAGAGAGTAGGGAAAGTTGTTTGATTAAATTCAAATTCATCTTTGACTTCATATTATTTATTGGTTAAGGAACTGGGGATTATTATGAATATTCTTATATACAAGTGGAAGGTGTTTAATCAGGCAGATGTTAAGTCGGCTTTTGAATATTTCGGACATTCAGTAGATATGTATGAAGAAAAGCCGCTGTCAAGTGACAGCATAACTGGCATAAAAGAACATGATTATGTAATGCTTGCTGATGTATTCAGGGAATATGATGTGATATTTTCACTTAATTATTTTCCTCACGTTTCTGATATATGTGAACAGACAGGAAGAAAATATGTAGCATGGACAGTGGATAGTCCGCTTATATCGCTTTATCATCAGTCTGTATTTAACAGCTGCAACAATATATTTATATTTGATAAGTTTTTTTATTATGAATTAAAGCAGCTGGGAGTTAAGAATATATACTATCTTCCGCTTGCTGTGAATACAGACAGGCTAAACAGCCAGCTTAACAGCCAGACCAGGGAAGAAAAAGACCGATTCAGTGCTGATATATCATTTGTAGGGAGTATGTATCATAAGAATTCATATGATGATATAAAAGATAAGCTTCCTCCATATTTAAGGGGTTATTTTGATGCAGCTATGCTTGCACAGCTTAATATATACGGAGACAATATAATTGATGAGCTGTTGACAGTGGATATATTAAAGCAGTTATCAGAGTTTGTGGATTTCAGGCAGGATAAGAGGGCGTTTTCTGATATAAGGCTGGTTTTTGAGTCTACATTTCTTGGCTTTAAGCTTGCTAATATAGAACGTGTAAGAACGCTTAACCTTCTGGCAAAGAAAAACAAAGTTGCTTTATATACAGATGAGCAGGATACTTCACTTATAAATGTGGATTTTAAAGGGACGGTTGACTACATGAATGATATGCCAAAGGTGTTTAATAATTCATCCATTAACCTTAATATGACGATAAGAAATATCCGTACTGGCATACCACTGCGTGTATGGGATATACTTGGTGCAGGAGGTTTTCTTCTTACTAATTATCAGATAGAACTTACAGATTATTTTAAAAATGAAGAAAGTATTGTGTATTATGAGGATATGTATGACTGCTGTAAAAAAGCCGAGTATTATCTTTTACACGAAGATAAACGAAGGCAGATTGCTGCTAAAGGACATGAACTTGTAAGTAAGAAGCACAGCTACATAAACAGGGTAAAATATATATTAGATGTAATTGGTAAAATGTCGTAACCACAGAAAAACAGTGTGAAAAATATGTAATAAGATTATTATTGAATATAATTTTAAGTAGATACTTTCGTATTGAAGCTGTAGTATAAAGGATATAGTAAATATTATATTTTTCGCAGGATAGGAGAGTAATTATGAGCGATTTTTTTAAGCACGTGGCACCATCGGAATGTAACATAGACTATCACAATCTTATGAACTTTGCAAAACGTCTGGAGAATCAGGATATACCTATGCATAGTCTTACAATCATGAGAGGTGACAAGATATGTATGGAAACTTATTATGCACCATATGAAAAAGATACTTTGCATCGTATGTTCTCTATGACAAAGACACTTGTATCACTCGGCATAGGAAAGCTGTATGGAGAGGGAAAATTATCCTTAGATGACCATATAGTTGATTACTTTAAGGACAAGCTTCCAAAAGAAGGGGCATATGAATATACAAGTATGCTTACCATAAGAGATATGCTTACTATGCGCACGTGTCATGACAAGACAACATATAAAGGTGAGGGAGTGACTGACTGGGTTGGTTCATTTTTTACAACAAAACCAGTTCATGCGCCAGGTACACAGTTTTCATATGATACATCATCTACACATGTTCTTGGAGCGCTTATAGAAAGGCTTTCAGGAATGAATCTGTTAGAGTATCTAAGAAAAAGTTTCCTTGATGAGATTGGATTTTCAAAGGAGGCATTTATAATAGATGACCCATATGGAGTACCTATGGGGGGTTCTGGTTTATGTGCACGTCCATCAGATATGCTTAAAGTAATATATCTTATATCAAAGGATGGTGCATGGAACGGAAAGCAGCTTATACCAGCAGATTATGTCAGAAAAGCACATACAAAGCAGAGTGATCCATATGGCAAGAGTGGCACTATTGAGGAAATGCAGGGATATGGATATAAGATATGGATGACAAGAAATGGTGGTTATGCCCTTTACGGAATGGCAGGCCAGCTTGCGTTATATGTGCCGGATAAAGATATATATATGGTGACAACAGCAGATACACAGGGACGCCAGGGTGGTGTACAGTGTATATATGATGCATTCTGGGAAGAAATATATAACAAGCTTGACGATAGCACAACAGTCCAGCCTGAAACACAGGAGGATAAGAAACAGTACGTGGAATATCTTGAAAGCAGGAAGATTTTCGCGCTTTCTACAGACATTACATCATCATATGAGAATATAATAAATGGTATTACATATAGATGCGATGATAACGAATGTAATATGAAGGATATATGCGTTGAGATTGTTGATGAAGATAGCAGATATGGCATACTCACATATACTAACAATACAGGAAAGCACAGCATAAAATTCGGCTTTGGATACAATATAGAATCAGTATTTCCTGTATACAATTTCAGATGCGTTGCTTCAGGAGCCTGGAAGGCGGATAACAATCTGCTTATAAAGATACAGATAATTGATTCGGCAGTCGGTAATCTTTATGTATCACTTTCATATCGTGATAAATACGCATCAGTATTTTTAAAGAAGCTGGAAGAAACTTATTTCAACGAGTTTGATGGCGTGTTTGGAGCATGCCGCATATAAAAATAAAGCTATGATAAAACAAAGGTATGTATAAAACAAAGTTATATTGTTTTATACATACCTTTATTTTATATCCATCCACCATCATATTGTATAACTTGTCCTGTGAGGTAGTCATCAGACTCAAGCATCAGTTTGACAAGTCTTGCAACCCCTTCTGGTTTTCCCAGTGTCCCGGCAGGAATTTCACAGGCAAGTTCATCTAGTTCTTCTTTACTTAAGTGTCCGTTCATAGACGTGTCAATGGCACCACAGGCTATGGCATTTACCTGTATATGGCTTGGTGCAAGTTCTTTGGCAAGAGCCTTTGTAAATGAATTGACAGCTCCCTTGGAAGCAGAGTATGCAACCTCACAGCTTGCACCATACAGTCCCCAGACAGATGATATGTTGATGATTCTGCCACAGTGACGGCGAAGCATATCATTAACTGCAAAGTGGCAGCAGTTATATACCGAATTGAGGTTTACGGATATGATGTTATTCCACATATCTGGTGTCGTATCCTGAAAAAGCCCTATAGATGCAATTCCAGCATTGTTTATAAGTACATCAGTTTTTCCATAGAGGCTAAGAGTTAAGTCAAACATTTCCTGGACATCTGAATAGCTTCCCATATTGCCGACATAGGCTGTACATAAAGCTCCTCTGGCAGTTATGGCATCATACGTTTCTTTTAACTCGTCTGAGCTTTTAGAACAGCTTATGACTATATTAGTAGAAGGTGAAGCAAGAGCTATAGCTATAGCCTTTCCTATTCCGCGGGATGCGCCTGTAACGATTATGGTTGTACGTTCAGAATTGGGTTTGTCAGAATTAAAATTGTCAGAATTAATCATGTTTAATCTGTTAATAGTATTATTGTTGTTATAAAAGCTTGAATTCATGCTGCCTCCGTGTTTTTTTAGTATATAAAATGTGGACTGCAGGAGAAAATAATATACATAAAATATATCATCTGCAAACCATATTTTGTTAAAGTATTGATTATGAGATGTTTAAAACAAAAAAATATATAGTTAACACCTGCCTAGATTCTATATCAAAAAAATATATAAAACAACCTTGACTTTTTAAATATTGTGCATCATTTACAAATGGAAACATGAAAGAAGCAATCTTAAAAAGTTGTTCGACACAAATTGACAAGAAATCAAGAAGTTATCCACATCAAAACACCTTGATTTTAACCATATTTTGACTTATACACTAAGTTATCCACAATATCCACAAAAAAGTGTATAAAACAGTCTGTGGATTTACAAGCTTAAACAGAATACATGTTTTGTTAAAAGCACTGAAAATAAAAGGAATATTAAAAAAATGTATAATCTTACTTGACAAAATCAAATCACTGTGAAGTGTAAAAAAACTTTATAAAATAAGAGTAAATTGTGTGAACATACTTGTCTAAATGTAAAATTGTGTTATAATAACAGTATCAAAAATCGTGAGGCACATTTAGTTGGCTATATTCCTTATATAATCCTTAAAGGTTAGCAACACGATAATAAAGTGATAGAAGGAGTTGGACATCATGCGTTTTATTATTACAGGAAGAAATATTGATGTAACAGAAGGTTTAAGATCAGCAGTGGAGGAAAAGTTAGGAAAGCTGGATAGATTCTTTGCTCCAGAAACAGAAGTGAATGTAACATTAAGTGTCGAGAAGGAGAGACAGAAGATAGAGGTTACAATCCCTGTAAAGGGTAACATTATAAGAAGCGAACAGGTCAGCAGTGATATGTATGTATCTATCGACCTTGTTGAGGAAGTTATCGAAAGACAGCTTAAGAAGTATAAGAACAAGATAATCGATAAACATCAGAATGAAGCAGCATTTGCAAAGGAGTTTATAGATAATGATTATGAACCAACAGATGATGTGAAGATTATCAGAACAAAGAGATTTGGCATTAAGCCTATGGACCCTGAGGAAGCATGTGTCCAGATGGAGCTTTTAGGACATAACTTCTATGTATTCTTTAACTCAGAAACAGAGGAAGTTAATGTTGTCTACAAGAGAAAAGGCAATACATACGGACTTATTGAACCAGAGCTTGACTAGTACATAAAAGATTTTATAAAGTGATTTAATTAAGGTTGTCGTTTTGACTATGTTTAACAATATAGCTAAAGCGACAATCTTTTTTATATGTTTTTAATAAAATTTAGGCATTGCTTACATAACTGTTATTGCCTAAATATACAAATAGTGATACAATTTAAAAGATTTCAGCTTATTTTGTGATTTGCACAAAGAAATTGAAAATGCCAGAATCTGGCAGGAATGGAGAGTAATATGGGTTTAGTTCATAAAATATTCGGAACACACAGCCAGCATGAGTTAAAAAGGATAGCTCCTATTGCTGACAAAGTAGAAAGTTATAGAGAAGAATATGGTAAATTAACAGATGAGCAGCTTAAAGCTAAGACTAAGGAATTCAAGGAAAGATTAGCTAAGGGTGAGACTCTTGATGATATACTTCCTGAAGCATATGCAACAGTAAGAGAGGCTGGCAAGAGAGTGCTTGGTATGGAGCATTACAGAGTGCAGATTATTGGTGGTATTATTCTTCATCAGGGACGTATCGCAGAGATGCGTACAGGTGAAGGTAAGACTTTGGTATGTACACTTCCAGCATATCTTAATGCACTTGAAGAAAAAGGTGTACTTGTAGTAACAGTTAATGATTATCTTGCAAAGCGTGATGCTGAATGGATGGGACAGATCCATAACTTCCTTGGTCTTTCAGTAGGTATTGTTCTTCACGATATGAAGGATGATGAAAGAAGAGCAGCATATGCATGTGATATTACATATGTTACTAATAATGAACTTGGTTTTGATTATCTTCGTGATAATATGGCTATATACAAGGAGCAGCTTGTACTTAGAGATCTTCATTACTGTATTATTGATGAGGTCGATTCAGTGCTTATTGATGAGGCAAGAACACCTCTTATTATTTCAGGACAGAGTGGAAAGTCTACTAAGTTATATGAACTGTGTGATGTGCTTGCAAGACAGCTTGTTAAAGGTACATATCATGGTGAAAGAACTAAGATGCAGGTTATGATGCAGGAAGAGATAGAGGAAGATGGAGACTTTATCGTTAATGAGAAGGATAAGGTTGTTAATCTTACTGAAGAAGGTGTCCACAAGGTTGAACAGTTCTTCCACATAGATAACTATGCTGATATAGAGAACCTTGAGATACAGCATAATGTTACTTTAGCTTTAAGAGCACATTATCTTATGTTCAGGGATAAGGATTATGTTGTTAAAGATGATGAAGTACTTATCGTAGATGAGTTTACAGGACGTATCATGCCAGGACGCCGTTATTCAGATGGTCTTCACCAGGCCATAGAGGCTAAGGAGCATGTTAAGGTTAAGAGAGAAAGCAAGACTCTTGCTACTATCACATTCCAGAACTTCTTTAACAAGTTTGATAAGAAGGCAGGTATGACTGGTACAGCCCTTACAGAAGAGAAAGAATTCAGAGGGATTTATAACATGGATGTTGTAGAAGTTCCTACTAACAAGCCAGTTGCCAGAATAGATCACAATGATGCAGTATTTAAGACCATGAAGGGTAAGTTCAATGCGGTTATTGAGGATGTTGTAAGATCCCACGAGAAGGGACAGCCAGTACTTGTTGGTACTATAAACATTGATACATCTGAGCTTTTAAGTGATATGCTTAAGAAGAGAGGGATACCTCATAATGTACTTAATGCTAAGTATCATGAGCTTGAAGCACAGATAGTTGCTGAGGCAGGTAAGCATGGAGCAGTTACTATAGCTACTAACATGGCAGGCCGTGGTACAGATATTAAGCTTGATGATGAAGCAAGAGCGGCAGGCGGACTTAAGATTATCGGTACAGAAAGACATGAGTCAAGACGTATAGATAACCAGTTACGAGGTCGTGCAGGACGTCAGGGTGATCCAGGCGAATCAAGATTCTATATCTCACTTGAAGATAATCTTATGAGATTGTTCGCACAGGAAACTCTTATGAATACATTTAACAAGCTTGGTGTAGGCGAAAATGACCAGATAGAACACAAGCTGTTAAGCAATGCTATAGAGACAGCACAGAAGAAGATAGAAACTAACAACTATGGTATCAGATGCCATCTTCTTGAGTATGATCAGGTTATGAATGAGCAGAGAGAGATCATGTATGGTGAGAGAAGAAGAGTTCTTAACGGAGAGAGCATGCGTTCTTCTATCATGAAGATGATTACAGATTTCGTAGAAGGTGTTGTTAATCGCTGCGTAAGTGATGATAAGAATGCTGATGAGTGGAACTATGATGAGATTAACGAGCTTCTTCTTCCAACTATCCCTGTTGAACCAGTAGTATATGATGAGAATGTTAAGAATAAGAATGAACTTACTCATGTGCTTAAGGAAAAGGCAGTTAAGTTATACGAAGATAAGGAAGCTATGTTCCCAGAGCCAGAAACTATCAGAGAGATAGAGCGAGTAGTACTTCTTAAGGTTATAGATAGAAAGTGGATGGATCATATCGATGATATGGATCAGCTTAAGCAGGGTATCGGACTTCAGGCATATGGACAGAAGGATCCTGTTGTTCAGTACAAGATGATGGGCTATGATATGTTCGATGAGATGACACAGGCTATCACAGAGGATACAGTAAGACTCCTTATGCATATCCAGGTTGAAGAAAAGGTGGAAAGAGAACAGGTAGCTAAGGTTACAGGTACAAACAAGGATGAAGGACCATCGGTAAAGGGACCTGTTAAACGTACAGACAAGAAGATATATCCAAACGATCTCTGCCCATGTGGAAGTGGCAAGAAGTACAAGAACTGCTGCGGAAGAAAGGCATAGAATATATATTTAAAAGATTTAAAAAGACAGAGGATATCATACTATGAAATTCTGCGATTATATGATATGATAGTATCATTGATTGGAAGAATACATAGAGGGATATCCTCTTTTTATGTGTCTTCCGGGTTGATAAAGTGCAGATTATATAGAACTAATATTAAGTATAGATAATGTAGTGTTGATATATACAGATTGGAGTGTATTGTGGTAGAGTTAGATCAGTTCAGATATAGAATATCAGGTTATGATAAGCAGCTGGAAGGTATAAAAAAGTCGCTTGACCTTGATAACAAGCAGAAGCGTATAGAGGAGCTTGAAGCCGATATGGAGGCACCCGGATTCTGGGATGATCCAGATAAGTCGCAGAAGGCTATGAAGGAACTTAAGGGACTTAAGGATTCGTTTGAAGGCTATGATTCTTTAAAGTCAGGCCTTGAGGATATTAATATTCTTATAGAGATGGCTGATGAATCTGACGATGCATCTCTAGTTCCAGAGATAGAACAAGAGGTTACTTCGTTTGAGGAAAAGATGGAAGAAATCAGGATAGAAACATTGCTTTCTGGTGAATATGACAGTTGTGATGCAATACTTACATTACATGCAGGAGCAGGTGGAACAGAAAGCTGTGACTGGTGTCAGATGCTTCTTCGTATGTATACAAGATGGGCAGAAAAGCATGGGTATACAACACAGATAATAGATTATCTTGAAGGAGATGAAGCTGGTGTTAAGTCTGTAACAGTTGAGATATCAGGAGAAAATGCATATGGACATTTAAAATCAGAGCATGGTGTTCACAGACTTGTACGTATTTCGCCATTTAACGCAGCTGGTAAGAGACAGACCTCGTTTGTTTCGTGTGATGTTATGCCAGATATAGATGAAGACGTAGATGTCCAGATCAATGATGATGATTTAAGAATAGATACATACAGATCAAGTGGTGCTGGTGGACAGCATATCAACAAGACATCTTCTGCTATCAGAATCACACATCTTCCTACAGGTATTGTTGTCCAGTGCCAGAACGAAAGGTCGCAGCATCAGAACAAAGACAAAGCCATGCAGATGTTAAAGGCAAAGCTTTACATGATGAAGCAGGAAGAAAATGCACAGAAATCATCAGATATCAGAGGTGATGTTAAAGATATTAATTTTGGTAATCAGATACGAAGTTATGTACTTCAGCCGTATACTATGGTTAAAGATCATAGAACTAACAAGGATGTTGGCAATGCTGCAAGCGTTCTTGATGGCAATATAGATCCATTTATTAATGCATATCTTAACTGGATATCAACAGGTAAGAAAGAAGGAGAAGAAGCATAACTTACATATATAAGCAGAAAGGAGCAATTATGGCAGATTATATTAGACCAGTTGTATTTAGACTTGGAGATCAGGAGTTTGGAGTAGATATCAATCTTGTACAGTCAATAGAAAAGCAGGTTGATGTTGTACCGGTTCCTAATTCAATGAAGTATATAAGTGGTATAGTGAATTTAAGGGGTGAAGTTATTCCAGTTATGAGTCTTAAGGAAAAGTTCAACATGGAGGATCAGTCTAAAGGTGACAATACAGTGATAGTGAATCTTCCAGATATGAAGATCGCACTTGAGGTTGATGAGGTCATAGAGATAGGTGAACTTCAGCCAGATAAGATATCACTTATGCCAAAGCTGGCAAAAACAGAGAATACAGAATATCTTGACAGAGTTGCAAGTATAGATGATAAACTTGTTATTCTGCTTGATATTAACAAAATATTATCAGAAGAAGAAGCACAGGGTATTAAGGAATTCACTGAGCAGATCAAGAATAACTAATAACACAGTGAGTGCAGTTATATGCACCCGGAATGGAGATTGTATGAGAAGGGGCAATGTTTTTAAAAGAAATGCAGGAATACTTATGGCTATAAGTTCTCTTCCATCACCATATGGAATAGGAACACTTGGAAAAGAAGCCTATGAATTCATTGATTTTGTAAGAGATACTAATCATAAGTATTGGCAGGTTCTTCCAGTTGGACCAACAACATATGGAGATAGTCCATATCAGCCATATTCAGCATTTGCGGGTAATCCTTATTTTATCGATTTCGACATTCTGATTCATGAAGGTTTACTGACACAGGAGGAGGTAGATGCATACAGCTGGTACGATCAGCCGGATGACATCGATTACGCCCGCCTGTACAGACAAAGGTTTGAGGTATTGAGAAAAGCATATGGCAGATCAAAGCATGAGACATCAAAGCAGTATGCAGAATTTCTCACGGAAAATGAAAACTGGCTTCCGGATTACGCCCTTTATATGGCGGTCAAGGCAGACCATGAGAACAAAGAATGGTTAAGCTGGGAAGAACCGGTTTTAAAGAGAGAAGAAACAGCACTTCGTAAGTGCAGGGAACAGTTACACGACGAGATCGGATTCTATATGTTCCTTCAGTTCAAATTCGATGAGCAGTGGAAGACACTCAAATCTTACGCCAACCATCATGGTATCAGTCTGATCGGCGACATTCCAATCTATGTAGCACTGGACAGTGCAGATGTATGGGCAAATCCGGGACAGTTCTATTTAGATGAGAACCTGGATCCGATTGAT
>ENA-OPDA01000272-OPDA01000272.1-human-gut-metagenome-genome-assembly--contig:-NODE-272-length-38404-cov-6.374769_pt1 | contig 38404 bp, 29 predicted proteins | sample MGYA00241253_ERZ501486 | MGnify/ENA primary metagenome ERZ501486 (study PRJEB25962, sample SAMEA2042510) | human gut metagenome | biome: human gut; feature: human-associated habitat; material: faeces... | reverse complement strand
CCAGTGTAGACTCAGTAATATCAGCTAAAGAACCAGCAATAAGCAATCGCCATGGAGACTCCCACACACCGCTAAAAGCAAGTTTTTTATCGCCCAATCGCACCTGATAATTATCGCGATTATCCCCATTATACAGAAAAGAGCCACAATGCCCCCGTCTGATATTTGCCTCCGTAATCAGCACAAACACAGAATCCCGTGGCTCTATAAGCGCCGGATATCCCCAAAGGTCAACCTCCGGGCGATTGGCAAGCTTACCATCAGTAGACAGCGGGAAAAACTTCTCATAACCCGGATCATATTGTTGTATCCATCTTTTACTCCCTTGTGGCAAGGCGTACGCCGTATATTCATTAATGATATGTTCTTCATCCGAAATAGCCTTAAGCCCATATTTAAATGCAATCCCATCGTTGTACACCCTAAACGTTACCTCCAAAGTTTGCCCTTCATCGTTTTCCAGAGAATAAACCCGTTCAGAAGCCTCATTCACACAATGGCTCCGTTTTCCCGTAATCATCCTATAATCATCAATCACGGATTTCGGTTCCGAAACTGATTTCAGTCTTAAGTTACCGGCAAACTTTTGCGCATCTGTTTCCAATCCCAGTTCGGAACGAAAAAAAATACTATCTCCCTTGTAATGCACAACGAAAGCGGCTTTTCCATAATCGCCATCCTTTGTTGTCACTACACCAACCTTTAAGGTTCCGTCAGGAGAAATAGTATCAAATGTTGCTGAGTGGCACGAACTGATTATAACAGCTATTACAATCCCCCATGTTTTTCTAAGTAAGTTCATAAACATACATATTTAGTTAGTACAACGACCCTTATTTTGTTAACCCAACAAAAGTAGGGAAATACCTTTGTACATATTTGCAATTTTAGATAATCCATTTGTGATTTTAGATAATATCGTCCTTCTATCCCACTGTAAAGCAAGAAAAGCCCGAAGCATATTTCTATCGCTTCGAGCTTTTCAATCATTTGTTATTCCTTTCCCAAAAACTATTTACCATTAAATTCCTATCAAAATAAATGCAAAATTTAACCTCTAACTTTATCTAACTTAATTTTTTCCTACCACTGATTCACTGCATTTTGAAATACAGCGATATTATATCCTCTGATGTCATGCGACCATTTATTTATCCATTACCATTGATTCGGGAACCAACAATCGTACTGCAAAAATCCCTCCTGCTGTAGTATCCGGCTTACTCTGGAACCTAACCGTAATTTTATCTTTCGATTTCAGCAAAGTGGCCGGAATATTATATTCCACATTACAGAACAAGTCTTTCTTCCATTTCCCGACAATATTTTCCGTAGCGATAGTTTGACCGTCAACCAGAATATCAAAGCTCCTGCTACCAGACTCAGCTCCCCAATAACGGACCATCAATGAGAGATTCTCATTTCCTTTCGTGGTCAGTGTATATTCGAAATATCCTCCATTACGGGCATCACGCCACGCCTCACCGGCATGTACTCCACGATGTGAATCCTGAGTTTTCATCGCATGATCCGACTCAGGTTGTTGCTCACCCGATGATACCATATCCACAGTACGCTTGTCGAGTATCATTCTCCCACGTTCTTCAGCTTCCACAGCTTGTTTATATTCCCTGAATGCGGGCTCGGACATTGATAACCAATACATCATATAGCGGCTATCATGAATTCCATAGAATGGTTCAAGTATCAGATTCTTATATTTTTCCTGAGTAAACAAATCGGGAACAGTAAAACTAAAAGATTTTCCTTCGACAGGCCTCATATTATTCAATTTATTCAGAATATCACTTCTTTCCCCTATAATATAAGGTGCGTCAAAAAGTGAAACCAGCGATCCGTGCGCAATATGCTCCCAACGCCCGTCTCCGGCAATTAATCCGGGCATATTTTCCGTTCCCGTCCTCGCACCTAACAAAATAGGGCCACGCATGATCGAGATAGCGTTAGGTACATTGGGCAGTTCTTCAATTTTCACGGTCATCGGAGTCTTTACTTCTACCACATCTCCTTTTGACCATTGGCGATCAATGGCTATATAAGAGCCTGGCTGCGCACTTTTTGCATAATCAACCCCGTTGCAGACCACCTGCATTTTTCCCTGCTCCACCCACGATGGATAACGTATCAGCAGTTTAAACTGTGTTGCTTTGGAAGGATTAACAGTCAGCGTAGTCCCCTCTTCATTCGGAAAGTCCGTTTCTTGTACAATCTTAATCTTCTTCTCTTTCAATGTATCTAAAAGCTCTGGAATGCCGGGATAGGGCTTGACCTCATACAGGCAGTCCTTTGCGAAATATTCCATGTATCGGTCATAAACCTCGTCCAAAAGGCACGGAACCGCCGCAAAGCCATCATCGTCCCGGACGGGGGAGGGCTGCTCTTTTGCCCCCACATAACGCAACGCCCGCGTAATCTGCATACGCGCGCCGTTTCCTACGAATTTTTTATAACATTCCTGTGGGATCGCCTGTAGACCAAAATCCTCCAGCGCCCGGTTCGTGCAATAGGCGAGGGAAGTCAGCGTATTCGCAAGCGTCCCGTCCAGATCAAAAATCACTGCTTTTTTCATATGCATTTTCTCGGGTAACCTCTACTTCTTTGTTTCAAACTTTGTAATTTCCCAAATCACCACAAATTGCATAAACATTATGATACCAGATACGCCCATTCCACATATAATGCCTATTTTTCCATAATCGTATATGGCATTCACACTATAACTATAAAATACCCCAATAAATATAGCTATTATCAAAGAAACAAAATAATAGCATATATTTTTTTCAAACAATATCTTCCAAAGTTCTTGGTCTGTTATGCCCACCCTATACAACTTGTAAATGATATGTTTTTCTTCTTTCAGTTCAGATTTTATTTTGTAAAATATACATATATTGGCGGCCACCAAAAACAATATATCAACAAAAAGCAATAGAAAAGTTAAAACCTCAGATGACTGCTTTGCAACACTATAAGTTTCGATTTTCGATGATAGCATGTACGCGGATTGATCTTCCATAGGTAACTCATTCATTCTACTCATTTTTTCCTGTAATTCTTGCATTGCGTTGCCCGAATCTTTCCATTGGCTAAAATTAAACATAACAGCAGTTTCATAGATACAGTCATTTGAATGATTCCTGATTTTCATAAAATCCTGTTCATTTACAATCAAAGTTATATCAGCCAGACTACGGCATGAATTCATTAATATTTTATTTGACTTTCCTTGCAATTTCAAATGCATTTTTTCATGATTACCAAGCCCAATAGTTATCTGCTTATTTGCTTGAAAATCATGTTCATATCCATCATTTATATCAAACTGGAATAATTGTATAAAGTAACCTGGTTCCACTTCATAAGTACATCCATATTTTTTATTAACATCATCTGCAGATATGATATTACAAAAGCTATTTCTCAACAGCCCCAACCGTTTTTCTTCCGTAATTGTTATGTCATATTTATCTAACGTTTGCATAATTTCTTTCTGTTCCATATTGTTGATATCATTATACTGCACATAGAATAGATCATACGGCGAATACGTAAGTGCATTTCTCGTAAAATTTTGATATGTTACTCCACAATGTGCTGTAAAAAATATCGCAGAAATAAACAGAATTGCTGCAATAAAACTTACCATTCTCCATGATTTTATGTACTGTAATACGAATGACAAACTAATTTTCCACTTAACATTTCGAATTTTCATAAAGATGCAGTCAAAATTAGCCAACATTATTCCTATGCCGGTAATAATAATTCCTGTGCTGATAAACCATATATATGTTTTTTCGAAATTATAAGCATATAACATAACTATAACAGCAACTATTATAAGCAATATTCCCAATAGCAAGAATATATTAGATCCCTTTTTTCCTTTTTCTTCCTTATATCTTGCATTGAATAACTCAAGAATTTCTGCGTGTAAAAACCTAACTATGTTCAAAAGCAAAATAATAATAACTACCAAAGCATATACTTTTCCTACTGACACATAAGCTCCAAGATGCAGCGTCCATTTCATAGAACGCAAACCAATCACCTTGTGAAGATAAAAGAAAAAAAATACTGAAAGAACACTTCCAGTTACAATTCCAGCACAAAAGCTAACGATGCTTATTATCAGACATTCTAGCAACATGTTACAAATCACTTCATATTGCGTCACTCCAAGAGTTATTAATACTGCATACTCCTGCTTTCTGCTCTTCAAAAAAGCCTCATAAACATATGGCACAAAAAGTATCATAAATAGTGCCGTTAAGACAGTTGGTGCAAAAATATTACTTGAAATCATCGGATCAATTTTATCAGCAGACATAAAAGATTCATTTTCCCCTATAGATAAAAATGCTTGAAAAAATGCTATGATAAAAATATTACATACTAAATATAAAATATAGTTTTTACGATTATACCATATCATTTTCAATAGAATACGAATCTTTTCCATCTGTTTATTCACCTCCTATCCGCTTTAAAAGCTCATAAATATCTTTCAAAAAAGTGCTATTACTCTTGTTATTCTTTTCTATTTCCAAAAATTGTATACCATCTTTGAGCAGAATTACCTTATCACAGAAAGATGCAGCATAAGAATCATGCGTCACCATAACCAGTGTAATCTTAAATTTTCTATTTATATCAACTAAATACTCCATTACATTTTCCGTTGATTTTGAATCCAAATTTCCTGTAGGCTCATCAGCTAAAATAATCTGAGGAGTATTTATCAATGCCCTCGCTATTGCCACACGCTGTTTCTGCCCTCCTGAAATATCTGTTACACTCTTCCCCATAATGTCTGCGATAGATAAAACTTCAGCTATTTGTTTCAATTTCTCTTCACTGTCTTCTATTCTATTCTCCAAAATAAGCGGCAATAAAATATTGTCCTTCACATTTAAACTTTCCAAAAGATTAAAATCCTGAAAAATCAGTCCAATATTGTTTCTTCTAAATACCGCCATTTTAGACCTTCGCATTTTAGTTATTTCTTCATGATCAATCATAATGCTGCCACTATCGGCTTTATCAATCCCGCATATTAAGTTTATCAGTGTTGTTTTCCCACAACCCGAGGCTCCCATAAGAGCAACCATTTCTCCGCTATCAATTGAAATATTTAATCCTTTAAGAACTTGCAGCGAGTTTTCTTTATTAATCATATAACTCTTTTTAAGATTTCTAATTTCTAAAATATTTTGACATTCTTCCATATTTTTACCATTTCTAACTAAATACTCTAATCAATCTGCTGCTCACTTCATCTATAGTATTCATCTCATATATTTTGTTTTTAAATATAATCTTTGTATTAAGTTCCACTTGCTGTTCATAGGTTTTCGGCTGTTTTATAATTTGATAATCATGCCCTGCTTTACTATGATTTTCCCGTACACCATCGCTTATATCCACTATTATTTCTCCCAAAATAAAAATGTCTCCCCATGGGACACATCACTTACGTGAGAGGTGTGGGGAGTCCTGTTGATATTATAATATGCTATTTCTATAAAAATCGCAACCATCTTTTAATTTATTTTTTCTGTCTAAATACAATCGTTACTCTTCACTTCTGTTGTGCCATAAACCGCCGGTAAAAGAACACCCCGACCAGCGTGGTGATGACTTCCGTCACCGGAAATGTAAACCAGAAATCATTCAGTCCCAGACGGGAAAATAAATACCCGAGCGGCACAAACAGCACAACGGTCCTTACAACGGTCAGAAGTGAACTTTTAACCGCTGCACCAACTGCCTGAAAGAACACCGGAAAAATCAGTGAAGTAACCATCGGGATAAAACTGATTCCGACAAAATGAAATCCGACTGTGCCGATTGCAATCACCTGCGGAGCACTCGTAAATACACGGAGCATCTGTCCGGGAATCAGATTAAAAACCAGCGTTCCGATAAACATCAGCCCCATTCCTCCCACAAGTGAAGTAGACAGTGTTTTCTTACAGCGATCCATCCGTCCCGATGCATAATTATAACTGATCACCGGCACAATACAGGTCTGCAGTGCCCCAAGCGGAATAAAGAAAAATGACTGCCACTTGTAATAAAGTCCCAGTGCCGTAACTGCCTGATCGGAAAAGGTTGCAAGAATCAGATTCAGTCCGAGAATATAAAAAGTATATGCCGACTGCATTAAAATATTGGGGATTCCGAGCTTGTAAATAAAGCAGATACCTTTTGGATACACCGAAAGCTGTGGCGATTTACAAAATCCTTTTCTCATTACGATAAGAGCCGCCACAATCTGTCCCACAACCGTTGCAATGGCCGCCCCGGCAATTCCAAGCTTTGGCAGACCAAACATACCAAAAATAAACAACGGGTCCAGTGCTATATTGACCAATGCCCCGACAATCTGCGCAATCATCGGTGTCCGCATATCTCCATTCGCCTGTAAAATCTTTGTCCAGATACTTTCTGTAAACAATCCGATACTAAATACACAAACGATCCGCCCATACACAATTACATTCCTTATCACCTCCGGCGAATCGGTAGACATCCGCGCATATACCGGCATGCATACAAAACACACGACCGCAAACAGTGCCCATAGCACCAGAGTAAGCGGTGTTCCGATTCCTCCATATTCATTTGCTTTTTTCTCATCATGCACACCAAGATAATGTGCCATTGCCGTATTGATCCCGACTCCCGTTCCTACAGCAATGGCAATCATAAGAAGCTGCAATGGATAAATAATGGAAAGTGCCGTCAGTCCACTCTCCGAATATTTTCCGACAAACAGGCTGTCAACAATATTATAAAGAGCCTGTATCAGCTGGGCGAGCATGACCGGAGGCGCAATTTTGAGCAGAATCCTGCTGACTTTTTCTGTTCCAAAAAAGTTGCTGTCTGATGTATTCATAAAACAAAATCCCCTGTGAAAATTCGTATTTCCACAGGGGATTTTACGCCCGAAAATCATACAAGTCAATCTGTTTTTCCCATCCATTTACACCAGCCTGGGATGCTTTTTCTTTTCTAAAATTTATAAATGATAAGCATACACCCGTGCTTCATATGCCTGCAGCATTTCTTCCTTCTGTTTGGAATAATTTCCGATCAAAAGCTGTGCATCTGCCGGAATCTGCTCCGTTACTTCTGCCGGAATGGAAACTTCTTTTTCCGTAAAATTACAAAGCACCATCAGCCGCTGCGTCCCGAGCATTCTGGTATAGATAAATAATGCCTCATCCTCCGGTGCTAACAGTTCGTAATCACCATAAACGATAATCTCGTTTTCATGACGAAGGCGAATCAGTTTTTTGTAGTACGAAAAGACAGAATCCGGATCACTGACCTCCTGTTTTGCATTGACTTTAGGATAGTTACTGTTTACCTTAATCCACGGAGTTCCTGTGGTAAAACCAGCATTTGCACTGTCATCCCACTGCATCGGCGTGCGCGCATTGTCGCGGCTGATCCTCTTTAAATATCCCATCATTTCTTCATGAGATACCCCACAGGTTTCTGTCAGTTCTTTGTAAGCATTCAGGCTTTCAATATCCCGGTAATCCTCTAACTGATCAAAATAAGCATTACACATGCCAAGTTCTTCCCCCTGATAAACATATGGCGTTCCCTGCATCATATGCAGACAGGTTCCCAGCATTTTTGCCGAAATTTCCCGATACTGTTCACTGTCATTTCCAAACCAGGAAACCGAGCGCGGCTGATCATGATTGGATAAAAACAAACTGTTCCAGGCTTTCCCTTCCAGTCCGGTCTGCCATCTGGATAAAATCTTCTTCCATACCGGAAGCGGCATCTTATGGCTGTCCCATTTACCGTAATGGTTGTCTGCCTCCGGTCCTCCTCCGGTATGTTCGAACTGGAAAACCATGTTCAGTTCGCTGCCATCTGCATTGGCATATTTTTTTGCCTCTTCCAATGTAACTCCGGATGCCTCGCCCACTGTGATCAGATCATAGTGGGAAAGCACTTTCCGGTTCATTTCTTTTAAATACTCATGTACATGCGGACCATTCGCACAACCGCTGTCTGCGTATCCGGTTTCTCCCGGAATTCCATCCGGCAGTCCTTCCGGTTTGGAAATCAGGCTGATCACGTCCATACGGAATCCATCAATGCCTTTTTCACACCACCAGTTCATCATCTCAAACACCTGATCCCGCACTTTTGGATTGTCCCAGTTGAGATCCGGCTGTTTTTTCGAAAACAGATGCAGGAAATACATATCTGTCTGTGGGTCATATTTCCATGCCGAACCACTGAAACAGGATCCCCAATTATTCGGCTCTTTTCCGTCTTTTCCTTTTCTCCAGATATAAAAATCGCGGTATGGATTATCCACGCTCTTTCTGCTTTCCACAAACCATGCATGCTCATCGGATGTATGATTGACAACCAGATCCATCATAATCTTAATTCCCAGCTCATGCGCCCGTGCAAGCATCCTGTCATAATCTTCCATGGTTCCGAATTCTTCCATGATCGCCTGATAATCGCTGATGTCGTATCCATTGTCATCGTTCGGTGACTGATAAACCGGGGACAGCCAGATCACATCAATTCCAAGTTCTTTGAGGTACTCTAATTTTTCTGTAATACCATTGAGATCCCCGATGCCGTCTCCATTTGAATCCATGAAACTCCGCGGATAAATCTGATATACAACCGCTTCTTTCCACCATGCCTTATTCAATACCGTATCCTCCTTGCCTCTCTCATATTTGAATACCTGCATTATACGGCATTTTTACGGAATTTTCTTTCACATTACTGCGCAAAAATAAAACAATTCTGCCCTTTGTGTGTATTTTCTTTCATTAGAAAAGCTGATCTGCATTCTCGCAAACCAGCTTTTCCTATCATTTTAAAGAGAGTCGTATGTTTTTGTGTTATACATTTTTACTGTGCATCTGCTGTTTTCTGTACATTTTGCAGTTCTTTTAATGGATCTGCTCCCGCCGCAACATTCTGCATTGCGACCTGAAGTGCAGTCTCGATTTCACTGTTGGAAAGTTTTCTGCTTCCGGCAGCATTGGAAACATATTTATTTACATCATCAATTGATTGCTGCTGTAATTCTCCATCAACAGTTCCCGTATAGGAAATATCATTTGACACCGGTGCTCCCTGCAGATAATTGACCCAATACTGCTGTCCGTCACCATCTGCAAGGAACTGAATAAATTTCATTGCTGCTTCTTTATTCTTGCAATCTTTATTCATGCTGACCATAACATCTACGCCGGACGTTCCAAGCTGCTCACCACTATCAGATACTCCCGGGAATGGTTCCATTCCGATAACATCACCTTTATTTCCAATTTCCGTTCCCTGAATTTCAGAACTTGAGGATGAAGTTGGTCCTAAATGCCAGGAACCAGTCATAAAAAATACTGCTTTTCTGGCAAAGAAATATTGATCTCTTGCATCAGGGTATGTCGAAACTCCCAATGCTCCATCTTCAAAAATTCCATCTGTAAACATTTTTTTCCATGCATTCATGGTATCTACAAAACACTGATCTGTCCATTTTCTTTTTCCAGCTTCTGCTTCATATACAGCACCATTTTCAAATTCATTGGATGCCTGAATAAACCAATCCGAATTTATCCAGTCATCAGCAGCTCCTGCAGCTACACATACATAACCTTTTGCTTTCGCCTTCGCTGCCGCATCCTTTAATTCGTCATACGTTGTCGGAACCTTATCAATTCCACATTCATCCATAAGTGTCTTGTTATACATCAATGTCGTCATTCCTGCTACCAGAAGTGGCATTCCTGCCATCGTACCATCTTCTGTGGTACACTGATCAACTGCATTGGAATTAATTTTATCTTCCCATCCACTCCAATACTGATCCGCTGTTTCTTTCATATCAACGGAAAACTTGGCATATTGATTCATCATGGAACCTGTTGTCATACCATATAAATCAGGACCTGTTCCAGATGCCATGGCAACCTGAAGCTTTTCAAAAAAGTCATCCTGTTCTGTTCTGGTATAATCAATATGAATATTTGGATTTTCTTTTTCGAATTCATTAATCATTTCTTCTGATTGATCATTCGTTGGAAGCCACGACCAGAATGTTAATGTCACATCTTCATTTGATGCTCCCTGTGTTCCACTGTCTTTGTTGTCTCCTGATCCACATCCTACAACTGCGGTTGCCATAACCGCTGCCATGATCAAAGCCATGCATCTTTTCCATCTCTTTTTCATAAGCGTTCCCCCTTATTACACTTGGTTGATTTGATGATATTAAATTACTATATTTTTATCTGTCTATGTACTCAAATTTTTTAACAATTTGTGTAATTTTTTGTGTAGCAATATTGCAAAATCCGGGTATTTTTTAGTTGTAAATTCATGCCAGTATTTCCACTGTCCGAAAAATCTTTTATTTCCTTACCATTTACCCAAAGATGCGAGAAATCTCCGTCTGCGATCCGATAAATTGCATATCGTCCCACTTCATTCTCCATGAAAGTCATATTCTTTTCACCAATTTCTATGCAAACGCATCCATGATGATCCACTGCCTCCAATTGTATTTCTTCCACATAATCGCTTTTTGTCAGCTTACTTTTCATATTTAGAACATGACGTTTCGGAGCCATGCCTTCGTCATCAACATTTACGTTTTGCTCCAGCCTGTAATTTTCATCGAGATAAACGAGATCTTTGCCGGTCAGATCAAATGTTTCCGTTACTGCAAAACTGTGAAGCGTAAGGTCAGAAAAATAAGTTTCTATGCCGAGCCGGTCTTTCCCCTGTGAATCATATCTGTGCGCATAGTCACAAAAACGATATTTTTCATCCAGAATAACCGTATATTTATCTTTTTTTCTGTCCACACAAATGCAATGAGGAACTGTATAATCATAATTTTGTTCCAGTTTTTCACTGAGCAGAACCTGTTCCACAGCATTTACACACTCAATCATTTCACATGTAGATCTGCCACTGTGAATCTGTAATTTTACATAATTTTGTGCATCTGACCATGCAAGATAAATATCATAACGGCATCCAATATGATTTTGCGCTGCAGAAATCCAATACTCACAACGATAGAACTTCCCCATTTGTGCTAACCAGACCTGCTGATTGATCTTTAAATCATTTTTACAGACAGCTGCCATCTGCGGTACTTTCTGTGCTTCCTGTGTCGGTCCGTTACAAATCATCTGTAACCCATTAAACATAAGCGGATCCATTCGCATTTCTCTTTGTTCCTTTTCCGGAATCAGATCCTCTTTTGCCATCCGTCCATGATATACAATCCAGTCATCTACCATATTCGGAGCTTTTACGATTGTATTATGACCGGTTCCCTCTACCAACTCATTTTTATGAAGCAATGGCATCCAGATATCATTTGACGGATACTTATTCCAGACCATATCAAGCAGATTTTCTTTATTTTCTGCAACGGCTGTTCCTACAAAATAATCCACATTTACATATGCATTCGCGGAATACGTAAGAAAGCAATGATTTCCATGAACAACTGTGGCAGCTCCCTCTAATGTATACCAGTCTCTCCCATCGCTAAAACGGTCTTTAGCAAAAATTTCCTGTTCCAGAGTTGGAAGAAGCACCGGTTTCGGATTCCCTGCAAATTGCTCCGGAGATAACATTTCATCCAATAAAATAATAGTTCCCGCTACTTTTTCATCCGTTCCAATCCAATCATTGACGGAATAAAACATATACAGCTTCTCATTCCACAAAATCGGATGTGAATCTATAGAAAATTTATTAAAAAACGTCTTTTCCCATACGAATGGTCCTTCCGGATTTTTCGATTCGGCAAGTTTAAGCCACTGTTTATGCCCATCCTCTTCTTCTCTGTCCAAATTGGAATAATACATATAAAATACTCCGTTCCAATAAAACACAGATGGTGCCCAATAATCTCTTTTATCCGGCTCTTTAATTGCATATCCTTTATACTCCCAGTGTACCAGGTCTTCTGATATACTGACTTTTACTCCATCACTGTCTGTTGCATAGCAATAATATGTTCCACACCACCGCATAACAAACGGATCTGGGTTTGTATGCCTTTTCCCATCCGAAAACGGAACGGGATTACAAAAAAATTTTTCTACGTCCATAATTTATCCTTTCACTGCGCCTGCGGTAATACCTGATACAAGGAATTTCTGACTTACCAGATAAACCAGAATTGATGGCAATGCCAACAAAATCATAACAGCATAAATACGTGCCACATCTACCGGACTCTGATATGTACTCGACATAAAATACTGCGCTGCCAATGTAACTGTATAATTATCTTCACTCCGCATTACAAGAAGCGGAACCAGATAATCATTCCATGAATAAATAAAAGTAAGTACCAGTACATTTGCGATCATCGGTACACTCAATGGAACCATGAATTTTCTCCATATACAAAATGTTGTTGCTCCATCTATTCTTGCACTTTCGATCAATTCATCCGGTATCGTATCAAAATAATTCTTTATCATCAGTAACATCATCGGTGCATTAAATGCAATCAATGGGAGAATCACTCCAAAATGTGTATCCAATAACTTTAAATTTTTAATTGTTGCAAATAAAGGACTTGTTACAGCAGCTACCGGGACAGCCAGACATGCAAGTATCATTCCATAAATTATTTTACTGCCCGGAAATTTCATTTTTGAAAATGCAAATGCCGCCAATGCCGTAATGGCTGTAACAACAACAGCCGTTGTAACTCCGATAAACAAACTATTAAATACAACCTTAAAATAACTGATTTTTTTATAGCTTAACACATATGCATAATTTCCAAAGCCATTAATTGTAAACGATTTTGTCAATGCAATCACCAAAGGAAGAATCCAGATCGCTGCACATACTATTAAAACCAGATAAGTGAAAACCTTTGATTTTGCTCTCTTCTTTTTTCCCATCGTTTAGTCCTCCTTACCGAATTTCACCTGCAGGAATGACATCACCATAGCAATAATCAGAATTGCCACACCTATGGATGCCGCACCTCCGGCGTTAAAATCTTTAAATGCTTTCTCATACAGATAAGTGTTCATAACTGTCGTGGATCTTCCAGGTCCACCACCGGTAAGAAGTTTTACAATATCAAACGTTTTCAGAGAACCTACGATGCCAAGAATTATTAATACATTTGTAGTTCCTTTCAGCATCGGAAGTGTCACGGAGAAAGTTGTTCTCCAAAATCCCGCTCCATCAATTTTTGCAGCTTCATACACATCATCCGGTAAACTCATCAGCCCTGCATAATAGGTAATCATAGAAAATCCCATCCACTGAAAAATATTTACAATAATAACTGAAACCAGTGCAATCTTAGGATCTCCCAACCAGTTTACTGCAAATCCGTTTAAATGAATTGCTCTCAGAAACTGATTTAACGCTCCGTTTGTAGGGTCCATGATAATTCTGAAAATGGCAGTAATAATAGAAGTAGCCATTGCAATCGGCATAAAATAAATAGCCTTAAATACATTAGACCCCGGAAGTTTTTTCTTTAAAAGAACCGCAAGCACAAATCCCAAAAGTGCCTGAATAAAAACCGTTCCCACAAAGAAAATCAAGTTATTCACTACCGATGTCCAGAATACATGATCCTTAAACATTTTTATGTAGTTTTTCAGTGCCACAAAATGGAATACATCTGTCATTCCATCCCAATCTGTAAAACTGACCACTACAGTGTCAATGATGCAATAATACACCAGTACGAAGGACAGCACGATCATCGGTAAAATATACAGATATGCTATCCAGCTTTTCTTTCCTGTCTTATTCATATCCTTCACCTCCATGACTCAATTATAGAGAAATCACGAGGCAAAAAAGATAACATTTTTTTGGAAAATACTCTATTTTTTTGCAACAAACGCGCTTGGCGTCATGCCAACCATTTCTTTAAATACTTTAAAGAAATAATTATAATTACGAAATCCCGACTGTTCTACGATCTCTTTCATAGAAATATCATTACGAATCAAAAGACTTTTTGCCTTATTTACACGCTGTTGATTTAAATATTCCACAAAACGTAATCCTGTTTCCTTTTTAAACTCTTTACTGAGAGAGGTATAACTGCATCCCACGATCTCTGCACATTTCTCAAGCGAAATATCTGCTGTATAATTCTCCTGAATGTAAATGAGTGCTTTTGTAATATTAGCAGAATACTGTTTTCTCTCCTGCTGACGCAAATCCTGAGTTTGCCTGTGTAATATTTCAAGAATCAACGAACGATACTGTCCAAATACCTCAAACTGATCCATTTTCTGAAATTGCTGATCCGTGTCACTTTCTTCCAGATACCCATACTTCTTCATAAGTTGAATAATTTGAACACAACATTGATGTGCATACTTCTTATATACCTGTCCACGTTCCATTATATCCAGCATTTCTCCTATTGTATCTATATATGCCGGCATATGATTGGCAAATTCAAATTCCAGCTGTTCCCAACAGGTATCTTCCAATATCTGCCCGGAATAGACAACAGGATTCGTAACCGTTGTATAAACAATGCGGTTTTCTCCCAAATAAAATTTATCATGCAATAAGATCCGAATTTTATTAATTTCCTGCATTGCTCCATCAAGATTCGCATGTACTTCCCCACATACAACTGACAATGTTGTATCCAGCATTCGAATTGCAAGCCTTTGCAACCTAGCCGCAATATTACTGATTGAATTCATCATTAACAACATGCTCTTTTCCTTTTCAAAAGAGATCAATATATATAAATGATATTCTTTTGTCATATATATAATATACGGATAATTTTCTCCCAATATCTGACTGATAATATCTATAACTGCTTTACTGATATCCTGCTTATATTCCAGCGGATGAATATCTTTCCGTATTTTATAATCCGGACTAATGGCAATGCAACATACATTAGAACAACAAAATTCAATTTTGTTTTCTTCCGTGAGCTTTCGAATATAATCAGCCTGAAACGAAATTTCCTCCCGTATACAAAATCCCCTTTTCCGATAAACTTTCTTTCCTTTTGGAACTATACGATATTGCTCCCGTACCTGATCTAATACATGAAGCAAATACTCTTTTGTCAATTCATGCTTTAACAAATAATTTGCTGCACCATTAACCAGACTTCCCCTTACAAAATTAAAATCATCAAATCCACTAATTGCAATAACCGGGAGATATTCATTTATAATATGTACATTGCGCATCAATTCCACACCATTCATTTCCGGCATCTGCATGTCACATAACAAAATATCAACGGAATTCTTTCTTAACCAGTCCAATGCAGTTTTTCCATTCTTAAAATCCGCTATAATTTCATAAATGTCATTTTCCTCAAGATATTTCTTTATTGTATTCCTACTGGACAATTCATCATCTACCAAAACCAATTGTATCTTTTCCATTTTCCTCAACCTCCCTAATAACTGGCAGCACAAAGACACATCTTGTATATGCTCCAATTTTACTTTCATAATGCAATCCATATGCATCACCAAAACAAAGTCTGATTCTCTCATTCACATTTGCAACACCAATACCATTAAATGATTTCTTATCTTTTTTCTTTTCAGAAAGAATCTTCTTTATGGCTTCCTCGGGCATCCCTTCTCCGTTATCCTCAATCCATATTTCTAACCGTTCTTTTTGAATACAGGTCTTTATCAGTATTTTTCCCTGTTTTGACAAGTCCACCGGAATTCCGTGATAAATTGCATTTTCTATAATCGGCTGCAAAATAAATCTTGGTACATATAACGAAAGTGTATCCGGTTCTATCTGTCTTTCTACCTGAAAATCAAAACTTCCACTATATTCCATAATAACAAGATAATTGTCCACATATTCCAATTCTTTTTTTAGACAAATCAATGCATTATCCTGATGAATAACCGCACGTAAAAGATAATTTAACGCATTAACTAATGGTATAATATTGTCTGCATGCTGAATTTTTGCCATCCATGCAACATTGTTTAAGACGTTAGAAACAAAATGTGGGTTGATTTGTGCCTGTAAAAAGGCCATTTCTGCAATGCGTTTATCCCTCTCTTCCTGCGCAACCTGCTTCATCAAATCAGAAATCTGATAAACCATCCCGTTAAATGTTTCTCCCATCTGTCCAATTTCATCATTTTCTTTTATTCGATACTGAACCGTTAAATCTCCCTTTGACACTTCTTTCATCTTATTTCGTAAAACAGTAATTTCCCCTGTAAGCTTTGTCACAAAAAATGTCAGAATTAAAACTGCCAGACCGATAATCATTATAATTACCATTCCGGTCAAAACCATTGTTTTTTGAATACCGGAAATATAATATTCAGACGGAATACTCATTTTAAATGTCCAGCCAACATTTTTTGCATAAAATGTATTTGAAACATATGCCCTATTCTTTACGCTAATCTTTCTGTCTCTGTTCGCATATATTTCCGTTCCCTGATCATTGATTACTTCAAAATAACTGTTCTTTGGTAAATTGACAGAAAACATTTGATCGATTACACTGTAATCAAAATATACGATTACATATCCTATAATATTTTCTTTATCATCAGTAATGGCTCTCACTGCCGGAACCACATAATCACTGGATACCGTAGATTTCAAGCCTTCCATATGTATAGGTTCCATCATTATTACTGTTTTTTTCAGCTTATAGCAATTCAGATTTTTCACTTTCTGATAAATAGTGTTATTTTGTTCAATGACATGATTTGATGAAAATATGCATTTTTCATTTGCCGCAATCGAAATTCCCGAAATATAATATTTGTATCCATCAATACCATTTAAATACTCCAATATTTTTCTGCGATTTTCCAAATATATCTGATTCCATTGATTATTTTGTTTTATCTGCTCTGAATTCAGTGTATTTACCGGCTGTATAACATTCTTTTGATTTTCGGAAATCATGGTTGCCATGTATGATGTGTCCGTTAAAAGATATTCAAACGCATGATATGCATCTTTCATTGAGCTTTCAGAAACATTTTGTAAATATGTACTGGTCAATTTACTGCTTGTCTGATACCAGATTCCCATAATAACCGCCCCACTTAGGGCCAAAATAATTACTACTACAAGTATAATTTTATTTTTTAACTTCATTATTGTGCCTCCTATCCCCAATATACCCTTACAATATTATAATTTCACCAAAAAACTTAACTCTTTTTTTGTTTTTTACTATATTTTTTTGCTGCAAAAAAGATGTATCCCGACAATAGAATACATCTTTTCCACACTTATTTTACAATTTAAACTATATGAACTAAATTATTTTTGTTTCCTCCAGCTGTTCGGTAAACGCTTCGTTCATCCGGATAATCGGTTTACGAAGTACAAGTCCCATAAAAAGTGCAATCACCAGGAAGATGCCCAGTTTTGCCAGATCCATCCAGTAATCATTTCCATAACAGCCTCCAACCGCTTCCCGCAGGGCTGCCATGCTGTGGGTAAACGGCAGAAGCGGATACACAGCCCGGAAAAATTTCGGAGCACATTCAATCGGGAAAGTTCCACCGGTTCCCGCAACCTGCATAACAAGTAAAACCACACTGCCTGCTTTTCCGATATCCCCAAATGAAACCGTCAGCGTATAACTGATCGTGACATAGACTATACTTGAAAACCAGCACCCAAATAAAAACAGGAACGTATGCGCACACTGAATCCCAAGATAATACAAATCCCCCAGTGCAATCAGCGTACTCTGCAACAGACCAAGGATCAGAAATATGATCCAGCGTCCAAGATAAATTTCATGAATTCTGACATTTTTCAGCCCCATCTTTTTTATGCTTTCCTCGGAAACGGTCACTTTTAACATCGCAACCAGCACGATTCCGCCGATCCAGATAGAAAGTGTCGAATAAAACGGTGCCATGGAAGAACCATAATTATCAATCGGATAAATTTTCTTCGTATTCAGTTCCACCGGAGCCGACAGGAAAGCACTGACTCCGGACTTATTATCATAGATCATATGTTCCAGATCCGCATAATCCCCGTTGTCTTTTGCTTTTGTGAGCTTATCCGTAATCTTTTTTATTTTATTTGCAGATTTGCGTAAAAGTTTACCGGAATCATCCAGACAGGTCTGTATTTCTGACAGATCCGATCCTGCGGTGTCCGTTAACGTGTAAACACCCTTTGCACTTGCATTGATCTGTTTCGTCAGACCGGTAATGTCTTTTGATGTTTCACCGATCGAATCTGCAAGGTTCTGCAGAGTTCCTTTTACATCCTTTTCATATTCTTTGCTGATCTGCTGCAGACGTTTCTGATTTTCTTTTACAAGGGCATCCAAAGCTTTCTTGTCAGAGATCAGGCTGGTTGTGGACTTCTTCATGGAAGCCGCGGTATCGGTCAGATCATCCCGCAGTTCTTCCTGTTTTTCAATAGAACGGTTGATCTTTTCAATCATAGGTCCTATTGAGGAATCGGTTTCCGGATGTTTTTCCGAAAGCCTGATCAGATGATCCCGGAGTGTCGTAAATGACTTGATGTTTTTATCCACCGTCTTTGCTGCTTTTACAAGGGTATCTGCTGTATCCTCACTGCCATTTATTCCATCTTCCACCGTCTGATCCAAAAGCAGGCTCATTTCAGAATATACCTTTTGGCCTGCTTTCAGTGCTTTGCCCACGCTCTCGGTCGCACTGCTTATTGTCGTTTTCATATCGGTAAACGTCTTTTTGGAATTTTCCAAAACCTGTTTTCCATCCGCAGACTCTGTTTTCAGTTCTTTTAAAAAATCAGAAGACGCAGTCAGCAGGGACTGGGCAGAAGACGTAATCCCCGAAAAAGTTTCCAGCGTGGACGCAGTCATATCCATGTCATCCGATGCATCCCCAAGATTGTGGATCAGATTATCCACCAGCCGGTCTGCTCCGTTTGCCTCAGCCATATTAGAGACCGACTGAAACACCGTCATTGCCGTGTCGGATATTGTCTTTATAAATACCTGATTCACCTGTTTCTGGATCGCGGTTGCACCCTTGTCGGTCACTTTTGGTGCAATCGCATTTTCCTTGGCGTTGGAATAGTAAATAATTTCCGGCTTTTGAATCTGATCGGAAAACAGACTCATCATCTGGGTACTGAATTTCTCCGGAACAACAATCGCCGCATAATATTGTCCGGATTTTACCCCCTCCATTGCCTTTTCTTTGCTGGTAAATACCCAGTCCATCTGTGTATTTTCCCTTAGTGCGGAAATCACCTGTTCCCCTACATTAATCTCAAGGGGAATCAGACTTCCGGTATATCCCTCATCCACACTTGCCACCGCGACCTTTAAATTTCCCGTATTGTTATACGGGTCCCAGCTTGCCGCAATATTAAACCATGCATACAGACACGGAACGACAAGGACACCGATGACAACAATCATTGCGATTACATTTTTGCGAATCCGTTTCACGTCGTCGATGAAAATTTTCAGAATGTTTTTCATTTGCTGTTCTCCTCCTTCAAAATTTTCATCAGTTCCTCAGAACTCATCTCTCCCAAAACAGATTTCTTTTTCATCTCTTCATGCAGATATTCCACAATCAGCAGATACAGAATCAGTGCAAGTAAAGAAACGATCCACAAAATCAGATAGACCAGTTTGGATTCCAGGCTAAACATCAAAATCAGAAATACGAGTGGTATAACCATCATACAGATAAATCCGGAGCGTACCATAACCGGATAATATTTTTCAAACGCGAGTGTTTTCTCTGTTAATTTCTTTCTCCACGCATCATCTTTCATAATCACCTGCATAATCCGCTGCAGCTGTGGATTATCCCTGCCTTTGGAATCCGTCTCACAGATCATCAGATCGGTTTCTGCAAGTCTGACATCAAACAGATGATTCAGATTCATCAGAAGCGGACGGAGTACAAGCCCGATAAACAATGCGACCAGTAAAAATACCAGCAGTTTTCCAAGGCTGCTTCTATAAGTATGATGATAGTATCCGGCAATACACTCCCGCATTGCGCTGATTGAATAAGAAAACGGAAGCAGCGGATGAAGTTTCTGGAAAAATTCCGGCATCATTTCAATCGGATACGTTCCGGAAGAACCCGGAATCTGTAAAATTACCAGAAGAACCGCCAGTGCTTTTCCCATGTGCTTAAACGTCGATGCCAGTGCAAAGATCAGATTCACATAAACAAAGGAAGTTAACATTCCAGCAAGAATAAATTTTACCGGATGCAGACACTGTACTTTCAGCAGAATGATATCTCCCGCACATACGATAGCTCCCTGAATCAGTCCTATGATAAGAAACAGCAGAATACGCCCGAAATACGCACTTGTCGGTGTAAAATCCGGCACTTCTTTGTCCCGGTCTACTTCCTGTTTTAAAATAGAAACCAGTATCAGTCCACCTACCCAGAGTGCCAGGTTTGTATAAAACGGGGTCATTCCTGTTCCGTAATTTTCCACCTCATACAGGACATCCGTCTTTATATTTACCGGAGAAGACATAAAATCGGAAATGTCTTTGGCATCAATCTTTTCCAGTGACAGGATATTCTGATACATATCCGAATTCTGCAGTGTCTGCAGATCCGTGACAATTTTCTGCAGTTTCTGATCCACCTGACCCATAACATTGCCCGTCTGTGTAAATACTTTGGAGCTGCTGTGCAATGCAGATTTTAACTGATCCAGCAGATCTCTCATCTGTTTTGTCATGGATGTTATGCTATGTAATGTTGTTGACAGATCCCCGCTTACATTCGCCAGTCCTTCCAGTGACTGGTCCAGCTGCGGGTAAATATTTTTGCTGAAATCGATCCTGCTGTCCTGAAAACTCTCACGGTTATCCTCTGCAAGCGTTTCCAGTGAACTTCTCGTATCTTTGGAATTCTTTAACACTTTCCGCATACTGGTATTTGCACTTTTCAATGAATTTACCAGTTTCTGCGCAGAAATGCTCTGCGTCTGCAGCTGTGAGATTTCCTGTCCGACAGATGCTGATAACTGTGTATCTTTTCCAAGATTCTGATTTAACTTTTCCAGATCTTTGAGAAGCTGGGCATTTTTCTCATTGATCCGGGTGATCGTATCGAGACTGTCCCCAACCGCAAGATTTGCCTTATCTGCCTTTATCTCAAACTTATTCAGACTCTTAGAAGCCGAGGACGAAACTTCATCCAGAAAAACTTCCCCACCGATCAGCCCATTGGAGAACTGTTTATAAAATTTTCCAAGTGCCGTCTGACTTTTCTCCAGCAATGCGGAAGTTTCTTTTAAAGAAGAAGAGCTGTCCTTTGCCGCCTCATCCACCTGGTCTAAAGACTCCTTGATTTCTTTGATCTGTGCATCGGATTTATCTACTTTTTTCTGAAATTCTTTTACCAGCTTCTGATAATCCGTTAAATTATTCTGAACTTCGGTAATGGCAGATGTCAGTTCCGACTGTGTATCGTCCAGTCCTCTGGTAATACTGTCTGCGGAAGACTTTACAATTTCTGATACTGCCGAAGATGCCGTGGCGGAAAATGTGTCGTTGATCTGCTGCTGCACCGTTGTCGCACCGGTATCCGTAATCTTCGGTGCAATGGCATTTTTCTTTTCATTGACATAATAGTCCAGCTTCGGGCGTTTCAGGTCTCCGGAGAGAATACTTACCAGGGAACTGCTGAAATTCTCCGGAATGACGATTGCCGCATAGTAATCTCCTGCCTGAACACCTTCTTTTGCTTTCTCTTCACTGACAAACTGCCAGCCCAGCGACTTGTTTTCTTTCAGTTTTTCAACAATCGAATCGCCTGCATTCATCGTGATTACATCGGTTTTGGTTCCTGTATCGCAATTGGCAATTGCCACCCTGATTCCCGAAGTATTTGCGTACGGGTCCATGTTTGCGGCAATATTAAACCATGCATACAAAGACGGCAGGAGACATACGCCGATCATAACCAGTGTCGCGGCACGGTTTTTTAACAGACGTCGCACATCCCTGCGGAAAATCTGAAATGCTGTCTTCATTCATTACCTCTTTCTATTCTCAGTTTCTTCATGAAAAAAGGAAAATGGCTTTTTCAGCCATTCCCCTTTTTTATTATAAAGAGTTCTATATGAATGTTCAACCGAAACTTGAAAATTATTAGAACGTATTATTTGGACGCAGATATTAGAATTTTCTCTGTTCACAGAAAACCTATCTTCCTAAAATCATGTCCTTATTTTTCATCATTGCATACCTTATCATGCCGGCAAACAACAACAAGAGTCCAACCATAATCACTACAGTTGCCGCAACACAAAACCATAACGCGCCCTGCACACCAGAGGCAAAGATCCTGTAATACAATGCAGACGCACAGCCTCCAATGACAAGCCCTATAGCAATGCCATTCCTTCCATATCCGAAAAACTCTTTTGCAAGCATCTGTTTCTCCTGCTTCGGTGTCATGCCGACCGAGCGCAGAATGACAAATTCCCGTCTCCGCTGCCACAGATCGGTCAGCACCGTATTACAGATGTTCGTCACACCGATTAAAAGCACTGCAAGCAAAAATCCATAGAGTGCAATTCCATCTACAAACAACAGCATATTGTTTTCCCGGTTCTGCAGATCGCGGTTTCGGATTTCCTCCGGATAAAAATCATAGGTTTTTTCCAGTGCCTGTGTGAGCGTTCCCGGATCGGTACTGGCGTATTTTACGGTAATTTTTGCACCGCCCTGCGGATCGTGGGCATCAAGCCATGCATCACTGACAATGATGGTTCCGGAGTCTGTATAGCTCTGCGACGTATCGACACCAAACGGCCGCCTGGTTGTGACTGCTGCGATCTGCATCTGATCGGTCATGTCCGGTGTTTTCTCCATCTGTTCTTCGCGGCAGAACTGTCCCCTGATCCAGTCGCCTGGTTTGTAATCTGTCACCTTCCATGTGGTTTCCTTTCCATCCCAGTACCCGGCATACGCATTGTAAAATACCGCACAATCTTTTGCCGTTTCATAGGAAAGTCCCAGTTCTTTCAGGTAATTGCGGTACGCTGTTTCTCCGACTGCCAGTACCTGGATCACTGCGGTTGTCTCATGTTTGAGATCCGGTGCTCCATTTCGTCGGATATGCGTCTGTGTATACGGTACCTCTTTCGTATTCACCATATATGCCGCCGTCCGCAGGACTGCCGCTTCCGTGACGCTTTTTTCCTTTGTGCTCTGCAAAACCGCAGACCGGTTTACCTCCCAGCTTCCCTGCACATCCACCGAAACATTGGCATGATCGTCAAACATATGGTTGCTTTGTCCTACCGAAATCGTCTGTACTCCCATAAAATAGGATACCAGAATAAAAAGCGCCGTACATCCTGCGATTGCAGCCGTGATCGTCCACTTTTTTGCCCGGCGGCTTTTCTTTGCCTGCCCGCGCATTGCCGCAACCGGAGAACTTTTTGCCGCCTGTTTTGCCGGACGGCGCGCGGAAAGAACAAGAGTGACAGTTGAGAGTAAAATACCGGCGATAAGCATCTGCCATGCCACATGAACATGCAGATACTGTACGGTATTCTGCCCGTACAACAACGCTTTGATAGCAAAAATTCCGCCTGTCGAAAGCAACAGTCCCAGCACAGTTCCCAGGGGAATTGCGGTGCGCCCTGTCAGAAATGCCTCGTAATACACACTTTGCCGAATCTGCCGCGGTGTGGCACCGACCGAGGCAAGCATGCCGTAACTCTTTCGCTTTTCCTCCATGGAAATAGCAAAGCTACTACCGATGCAGCTTACCGCCGCTGCCAGAATGATAACATTTGTGACCGCAACTGCAAGATAGAGCATGTGATACGCCGACTGGCCGATATCCATGCGCTCAAATCTTATCAGCCCCCAGTTTTCATAAAACCGGTACAAAGACCGCTCCATCAGATCATTAATCTGGCGGTTTGTGATGCGTTCATCTTTGATAAACGGAAATTTCTGTACGCCGGGGGTAAGTGTAACACCCACAATATCCGCTGTCGTCTGTGCCCGGTCACGCAACCCTGCTTTCGTGTACTTGCAATAAATATCCGTGCGCTGCATGTACTTTTCCGGGATATTATCTCCCTTTGGATTCAGATATGTAATTACACTGTAGCCCGGTGCTGTCCACTCCTCAAATCCAAAGTTCGGACGCTGCACAATGCCAACCACCTGAAAAGATGCCGTTAATTTCTTTTTCAGTTTTTCTCCCGTTCGGTAACCACTCGACTGTGTCAGTACATTCCCGTTCTTATCCTCACGTTCGGAAATGTCCAGTGTGATCGTATCCCCCACACGATATTCCACACCACCGTTCGTCATCATATGCCGGGAAAGCAAAATCTCATGATCGTTTTTGGGCATACGTCCCTTGATCAGATGCAGGGCATTTTTCTGCATGGCCCGATTGTCCATTGCGGTCAGATACACATACGGTTTATCGGGATTTTTACTGCCGGAAAGCTTTGCATACCCCAGCCCGACACTCTGGTATGCGGTCGCAACCTTGCGGTTATTTACAATGTGATCCGCCTCCTCACGCGGCACATCGTAAAATACATAGTCATAATCTCCGCTTAAATCCTTTGCATATTCGATCAGTCCCGCCTGACAGGACGAAGCAAAGGAAAAAACTGCGGCAAACAACGCCGTGGCAATGCAGGTTGTGATCCACACGGCAATGGTCTGCCGTCTGTTTTTCTTTCGCTCACGGATTATCCGTTTTTTCATAATGGAAGTAACCATGCCTATCCCTCCCTTATGATTTTTCCATCTTCAATGACAATCACACGGTCGGCGGTCTTTGCGATCTCGAGATTATGCGTGATCATGATGATGGTCTGTCTGTATTCCTGATTCGCTCTGCGCAGCAGCTCAACGATCTCGTCACTGTTCTTTTTATCCAGATTTCCGGTTGGTTCATCTGCCAGAACAATTGCCGGACGGTTGATCAGTGCCCGCCCGATGGATACGCGCTGCTGCTGTCCGCCGGAGAGTTCTTCCGGAAGATGCGTTTTTCTTCCGTTAAGTCCCAGCTCATCGATCAGTTTATCCAGACGCTTTTTATCCACCGTCTGTCCGTCAAGTTCACACGGCAGTGTAATGTTTTCCTCCACATTTAATGTCGGGATCAGGTTGAAAAACTGATAGATCAGACCGATCTGCCTGCGCCGGAAAATTGCCAGTTTTTCCGTGCTCAGCGTGTAGATGTCTTCTCCCTGTATCCAGACTTTCCCCTCCGTTGGCTGATCCACGCCGCCTAACATATGAAGCAGTGTCGATTTTCCGCTTCCGGAACTGCCGACAACTGCCACAAATTCGCCCTGTGCGACGGAAAGAGACAGATCATTGACTGCGGTCACACTTGTATTGCCTTTGCCATAGATCTTCGTAAGATGTTCTGCTCTTAAAATTTCCATTGTGTTCTTTCCTCCTCTACAGGTTTCATCTTACGGATGGCAGGTGACATCTCCGTGACATTTTTCAAATTTGTCAGGTTATTTTAAGTATTTTATGATAAAAACGTTGTATCCATTTTCGGATTCAACACTCAGATAAGCATTTTGTTTTTCAAGAATGGCTTTTGCAAGGGGCAGTCCGATTCCGATATTGCTGCTTCCATCGTTTGCGGCACTGTAATAGCGTTCAAAAATTTTCTTTATCTTTTCTTTTGTGATCGGTGCCCCCGGATTTGCTATGGAGACAGACGTATAAACTGCATTATCCGAAAGCGTTACCGTCACGGTTTCGCCCTTTTTGCTGTGCTCAATGGCATTTTTCAGAATGTTTTGTACCGCTTCGCGGTTCCAGTCCAAATCGCCCACCCGCAGCACCTGTGCTTCCATGCCGCAAACGCGGATTTTTACGCCTTTCAGTTCCGCAAAAATTTCCAGATGATCGATTGCCTCCGTAAGCATCTGGTTGACGGAAAATGGCTCTTTTTTCAGTGCAACCATTCCCGCATCCAGCCGGGACAGTTTTAACATAGCTACGATCATCCAGTTCATGGAATAAATCTGCCGGGAGACTTCGCGCAGAAAACGCCTGCGGGTTTCCGGCGGCATCTGCTCATTTTCATTGAGGTTATCCAGCAGAATGGATGCTGAAGTAAGCGGTGTTTTCAACTGGTGGGAAATGTCCGCAACCGATTCTGCAAGCGCGGTCTTTTTCTCTTTTGCGTGGTCGGATTCTTCTTTTAGAAACAGCGTGATCTTGTAAAGCTGGTTTTTCAGATGGCTTAGTTCATCCTCCGTGTTGTCCGCCAGTGCCAGATCATAATGACCACGGACGATTTCTTCCATGTAATCCGACAGTTCCGCAAGTTTACGACTCCGCCGTTTCTGATAAATGAAAAACAGACCTCCGGCTGCAAGTTCCGCCAGCAGCACACCGCCAAGCGTCCTCAAAAGAATCCTGCGTTCCATGGTTTTTGTTCCGGCAATCACCGGTTCCGCCCCTGATATGCCATAACTTTGCAGGATTTTTTCTGCTTCTTTTATCTCTTTCTGATGGGATTTCTGATATGCATGCGGGTGCTCTAACATGCGCATGCACTCTGAGATTTTTTCCTGTCTGGATTCCTCTGTGTCACTGCCATCGTTTTTCAGTACGATGCCAAGCATTGCAGTTACTGCCTCATTTTCCCGCGCCCTGTAGTTCCGAACCACCAACGTGGTCACAGTTCCTGTAAAAAGTAAAATTATAACACTGCACAACAGAAACCATTGAACAAATTTCTTTGCTTCTTTATTTTCGTATTCCATTATTTATCACAGAGTTCTTCCATCGTTTTTACCACAACCTTCCCCTCTTTGATCTGGCGATCGGATTCCCGAATGTGTTCCAGATTGGTTTTCGAATAGAATGGATCCTGTGGTGCTTCAATTTCAAACGGAATTTTCCGTTCTCTCAATGCCTTTTTCGTATACACCATATAAAATGTGGAAATATTCATTCCCATTGCTTCACACATTTCATCCAGTTCCTTTTTCATCTCATCATCCATACGCAAACTAATTGTTGTCATATTCTCACACCTTTCTGCAATATTTAATACATATGCTTTCATTTTACATATATTATATTCTTTTTATGAAAATTATCAATATTTTGTCACAGATTCAGCCGATACCCGATCCCGCGCACCGTGACAATCACATTCCCCTCTTTGTCACCAAGTTTTTCGCGCAGACGCTTCATTGTAACGGTCAACGTATTGTCATTGACAAAATTTCCTGCCATATCCCAGATTCCGTTTAAAATTTCCTCGCGCGTAAAAATTTTATGCGGATTGGAAAATAAAGTCATAAGAATTTTGTATTCGAGCTTTGTCACCACGATCGGTTCCCCGTCCCGATAGACTTTGCCCGTGTCCGGTTCCACCGCAATATTTCCACAGGTCAGCCGCCGGATTTTTTCGGTCCTGCGCAGCACATTGCGGATGCGCGACACCAATTCCCGATTTCGAAACGGCTTGATCACATAATCATCCGCTCCGAGATCAAATCCGAGCACCACATCTTTTTCCTCATCCTTTGCCGTCAGAAAAATGACCGGTGCAATGTCATGTTCCTTAATTTTCCTGCACAGATCAAATCCGTTTCCATCCGGAAGGGAAACGTCAAGAAGCACAAGATCCACCTGCCTGCTGGCAAGAAGATCCTGTGCTTCTTTCTTTGTTTTTGCCGCTAAAAACGTATATTGTTCTTCTGTCAGAAGATATTCTAACCCCATGATGATTGACTCGTTATCCTCGATCAGTAAAATTGTCTCATTCATACTGCCTTTTCCTCTGTTTTTCAACATTCTGCTTATTATAATAAAAGAAACGAAAGGAAAAGTCCAGCCGTCCATCAGACTTCCAGCCGGTGGTATCTTCGTTTTCCCACAGCCATCAAGCAGACCGCAGCCGTTCCACTGCAGAATAACACGGCAAATTCATTTCCTGCAAACGACAGGCACAGATCATTTTCCATAAACCAGCCTCCGCTGGTTGCATACAGTACTGTGGGATTAAATAATTCCCGGATAAGATCCCACACATTTCCCATCTGCACATAGGCAAGCAGATATGCCCCCATAAAAAGAAGACCCAATCCCGCAAACGAAAAATAACTGTTCTGTAAAAACAACTGCACTGCGGCAGTAACAGCCGCAACGATCCCAAGCAGTCCCACAAGCACCACCAGCGCAAGCAAAAGATAACGCCACTGCTCCAGCCACCAGAACGTGACAAACGGATACATCATCTGCAGCCGCGGCTCTGCAACCATACATGCCGCCACCGGAACATGCCACAGGTTCTGAAACGGAACCGCTGCAAAAAATACCAAGAGGGTAAACACTGTAAGCAGTCCTGCATAAAACAGCCCGCACAACGTTCCTGCAAGCATTTTCTTTTCCATCATTTTCTTTCCGGTGGTGGTCGCTAAAACCAGATCCTGCGTCTTATATATCCTCTCATAATCCATCAGATACAGCATCGAAAGAATCATCAGAACCGCGGTCTGCAAAATCAGCTTCTTCCACAGTTTTCCATACAAAGTGGAGTGCAGTTTATACCAACTTCCCGGATAAAAGGCATACGTGCCTTCCCCTGTTTTTCTGATCTGTTCCACCCGCTTCTGCAACCTGTCATAATTGCGCACAATCCACATTCCCCAGGCTCCTTGCGGTTCATATCCACTCTTTTTTTCTTTCTGTTCCAGAATCTTACGCATATCCAGTGTATCATACATTCCGCCATAGGTCTTTTTATAGTCCGCATAGGCACTTTCATACTCCGGGCTTGCCGTCTCCTCATCCGTCACAGCCACATGCATCTGCCGCAGTTCCTTTCTCATGCCGGCATTTCCCACATAGGTATAGATACTCAAAAACTGAAACAGCCCGAATGTGATACAGACAATCCACAGAAACGGATGCCGCAGACATTTTCCACACTCTTTTTGCAAAAGGCGCATTCTTTCTCTCCTTTACACTCATCTATCGTCAGAGATCTCTGTAATGATCCCTGTGCATTTTCCACCACAGCACGCACGCGCATGCCAAAATCCACCCCAGAATCCAAAGCTCTTCTGAATAAGGCAGGCTATTTTCATCCATCGGCTTCTGAAACAGATGTACAAAAATGTGTGTCAGCAAAAAGCCAATTCCTGCGCATGCCGGAATGGCAAATGCAATTCCCGCAATGTAATTGCCTGCCGTTCTTCCGATTAGGTAAATCAAAACAACCGCAGCCAGCACAAACACAAACACCAGCAGCATGTAAAGCAGCATATAGAAACCAAATGGCAGATTTTTACACCACAACTGCAGTCCCGTATCGTCGATACAATCGCCTTTCCAGAATACCGCCAGTCCTTTTATGACATAAACCAGTACATAAATATCAAATTGTACGATTCCCACAAAACCGCAGCAGCCCACAAGTGCCTGAAACTGTCTGTCAAAAAGTTTCCGCCCGGTAGCAGTCGTTGCATACAACGGCAGCACATGACATAATCGTTCCCGTATCAGATACGGCAGTGCAAGGATTGCAAAACAAATCAGAAGCAGAATTCCCATCATTCTCATATCTTTTTCTACAATATAAAAAATTCCACCCGGCATTAGAGAGATACTGTCTCCATTCTGTAAATTTTTGTATTCATCCAGCCGATCGAGCACCTGAAGTTCAAAAAACAGTTTTGACCCTTTTGAATCCTCAAAGACCAGACGCGACAGTTCCTGATCGATTTTCTTTTCCTCATCGGTTAAAGTATCCTTATCAAAAAATGTTTCCCGTGTCTTCGAAAATTCCTGATAATTCGTAATTTTTGCATCTGCAAGAACCGGATCCGCCGCAATGATCCGGGTGTATGCCTCTTCCAGTTCTTTTCTTTTTTCATCCAGCTTCGACCAGTCCTCACGCGGCAGCGAAGTTCCCCAGCTTTCGATCAGTTCTGCGTAAAACGGCATATCATACGGGGAATTTGTTGTCTGCCCTCCCGCCGGATAAATCGTCACTTCTAAAAACAACTGGTAAAACAGCACCGTAAATACTGCTATAACAAGCAATACCCGGATATCCATGATTTTTTTACATTCTTTTATCAATATTTTCATGCCGGTTCCTCCTGATAAGTAACCAGAAATACATCTTCCAGATTCGGCGTACAATTCCTGCTGCCTTCCTCCGGCTTGCTGCTGTAATAACGCACCTGCATATGTTCCTGCTCCTGCCGCACAGAAAGAATCAGATGCGTGTCTTGAAATGCATCAAACGCACGGTCTTCCATCACACACTCATACACCTTTCCATCAAGCGTTTTACAAATATTGGAAACCGTGTCCATCCGGTATAGTTTACGTTCTTTTAACAGAATCACCTGATTGGCATTCGACTCAATATCCGACACAATATGCGTGGAAAGAATGACGATCCGGTCCTTTGACAACGTTGACAGGATATTGCGGAAGCGCGCCCGCTCTTTTGGATCAAGTCCCGCAGTCGGTTCATCCAGTATCAGAATTTTCGGATCATTTAACATTGCCTGTGCAATTCCCACCCGCTGGATCATTCCTCCGGAAAATTTTTTCATTTTTTTGTCTGCCACATCAGAAAGTCCGACCAGTTCAAGCAGTTGTTCTATCTTTTCTTTTGCGGTCTGCTTTGGCATATTTTTAAGTGCTGCCAGATAATCCAGATACTGCACGGGTGTGTTGTTTTTGTAATATCCAAACTGCTGCGGCAGATACCCCAGCAGATCCCGGTATTTTTCCCCGAGTTTTGCAACAGGAATCCCATCCCATAAAATTTCTCCCTGTGTAGGAACCAGCAGGGTTGCAATCATTTTTATGAGAGTTGTCTTTCCCGCACCGTTTGGGGCAAGCATTCCGTAAAGCCCATGCTCCATCTCAAGACTGATGTCTTCCACCGCCGGAAATTTTCCGTAACTTTTGCTAACATGCGAAAGAGTAAGCATCTTTTTTCTCCACCTTTCCTATTGATACGAACAAAAGACAAAAACTTGCGGCAGTGACCGCGCCGTGCACCGCCAGCGGAACCGATGTAAAAAGAAACATCTGCACGCCAGTTCCCGCAAGCCTTGCAATCACGCACACACACGCCCAGACTACGATCAGACCTGCATAAAACAGACCACCCGCGCCTTTGTGGCAGGCATATACACAGACCGAAGCAAACAAAAACACACTGCTGCTTCCCACCAGAACCATACTCACAAATGCTTTTCCCGAAACATCCGTAAATAAAGCTGCTCCGGTCACATTGACCAGTATCATGATCACGCCTGCATACAGCATGCGAAGTCCCGACAGATAGCTCTGGGAATAATGAAGCGAGCCGATCAGCTCCTGCATGTGGTTCTGCGCATCCAGCCACCATGCCAGCACCGCAAACACCAGAAAACAGACCGGAAATCCTAAAAACACGATTATCATCTGCGTTTCGGGCTGCTTTGCATATGACTGTCCAAGCCATCCGATTCCCAGATACAGACAGGCAACTATAAGCCAGATACTTCCGCTCTGATAAAATATGGCACGAATGCCCGGTCCCCAGTAAATTTCTTTGCTTCTTTCCCACAGACTCTGCCGCTTTGGTATTGCTTTTTCCACAATCGCACGACATTCCTTCTGCATAACGCTATCCTCCGGGAATTCTACTGGAAGCAGTGGTATCTTCTGTTCTTTCTTCCATTCCTTTTCCTTCATCTTTGCACCTCCTGCCGAATCCTTTTTAACATCTGGTAAAACCGGGTCTTTACGGTACTCTCCGCAAGATCCATCTCCTCTGCAATCTGCGCAAATGTCTTCTCCTCAAAGCATTTTTTCTGAAAAATGCGAATCCATTCGCGCTCATAGGAAACGACAATATCCATAATCCGGCGAATCTCTTCTTTTTGAACCATATGCTCCGCCAGATCACGCGCAGTTTTTTCCTCCTCTGTTTCCCATTGCAGGGGCTGCTGCAGTTTTTCCTTTTTATAACTTTTACTGCGATAATAATCTGTGATCCTGTTGGCTGCCACACGGTATGCCCAGGTGCGGAAGCCCGCCTTTTTCTCATCAAACGCATAAATTCCCTGCAAAACCGTAATAAAAATTTCCTGTGTCAAATCAAGCGCAAGTTCCCTCTCTCCGGTCTGCCGGTAGGTAAACGCATAGATTTCCCGGTAGTATCGCTGGATCAGTTCATCCGCCGCTTTTTTATCCTGTTTTTTCTTAATTCTGCGGATTAACTGGTTGTCCGTCTGCATGCATGTTCACCGCCTTTATCTCCGTTCACTCAGATATACGAAATATGATACAAAATAGTTGGGATTCTGAAAAGATTTTTTCAAAAAAGAAAAAAGGACCGGTGCAAAACTAATTTGCACCAGTCCTGTCATAACCTTTTATGCGTCCTTATCTAAAAATGCAGCGACAAAAATCGCCGGAGAGTTCCAGTAAATCGTAATTTCATTCAGCGAATAACACTCCCATACATCCAGAAAACATTTCATCGGCGGTGTATCCGGTGTGATCAGCCACTCTGCCTTTTCATCCGCCGGAGCGGAGTTTGGACCGCCCACCACAAATCCCGGAATAGTCTCGTCGATTCCATCCGAAACAGTCACACGGTTATGCGGATTCTGACAGCTTTTTGTTCCCACGGCAGTCACATAACTGTAGCCGGTTGCATTCACACCAAGAATATAGTCCATCTGCGCCTGTGCCATTTTCTGGTAACACGCTTCCCCGGTCAGAAGATGCGCAACTGCAAGGATCATGGCGCGGTTGAGCACGACCATGTTGCTGCCCCAGCCATATTCTTCTTTTGTCAGCGCGACAAAATATCCGCTGAAATCTGCAATGTCACAGATTTTATCTGCCTCGTTTAAAAATGCCTGCCGGAATTTCTGCTGGCATACCTGAAAACGCTGTGTTTCCTTTCCTTCTTTTTTCTTTGCCCCAAACAGACAGGAAAGTCCCGCCAGACCAGACACATTCACCCAGCCCATATCGGTTGGATTTTCGATTGTTTTTAAATAGTCCTCCAGCTTGTCCAGATATGCGGCGTTGCCCGTGGTCACATACAGTTCCGCTGCCGCCCAGAGCCGCTCATCCAGATCCGAGGTATCCTCATAGCCGCCGGTATTGCAGCCTGCTGGATTTTCAAATCCGATAAACTGTGGATGCTGCATCAGCCAGTCCCACGCACGCACTGCGGCATCCTCCGCTTCCGCTGCAAACGCAGGCTCCCATGTCCGGTACACGCGGGATGCCAGTGCCATGACCGCTGCAAAATCCGCTGCCGCCATTGTCGATGCCGGAAACAGGATCATCTGCCGTTTGTCCTCACACGGCATCACAAAATTTGCATGGCGCATCGAAGTCAGCTTATGGCAGACACTTCCATCCTCCATCTGCATTTTCAAAAGCCAGCGCAGCTCATACAGGCACTCACTTAAGACATCCGGCATCGCATCGTTGCTTTCCGGAATATTTAAGTTTTCGGTGAAACTCTCCGGAAAGAGCTGCTGCGCATAGATCATGTGTGCAAGCGCTGTAGCCGCTGCTGTGGTATATCTGCCATAATCCCCGGCATCGTGCCAGCCTCCGGTCACCTCATACTGTTTTGCATTTTCTTTTCTTTCCAGATAGTCTTCCAGCCGTACCGCTGTGCCCGTGTGACAGGCACAACGCCTGAATTTTCCGGCAAAGGTTTCTTCCAGTGCCATCCCACAACGCTGGAAATACAGCGCTTTGCACAGCGTCTGGTTCAATGTATGGTATGCCTTGCGGCTGATGATACAGCTTCCGAGAACCGCACCTTCCCCATCCTGAAATGTTACAGTTCCTTCCTCTGTATGATCGGAAAAGTCAATGTGCCATACTTTATCTTCTGCACTCTCATCAACGCCTGCATATACCGCCTGTTTTACAGCGGTCTGCTCCCCTTTTTCATTCCAGAGGGACACCTTTTTGTCCTGCATTTTTTCCATTTCATCCGCGCGGTTTTCCTGCGCAAGTACTACAATCTTGTGGCCTTTCGGCAGATATCCTGCCTGATTTGCATAAAATCTGATCATGTTGATACTCCCTGTTTTTCCTACAAAAAAAGCAGTTGAATTTTCAAACTGCTTTTAGCCTTTCTATCTTAAATTATAACTTGTTTTTAGCAAAAATCAATCGTTCACTCCAAGTCTTTGGCGGGTCGTGAGGAAGTATCTTTAATGCTGCGGCTTTCCCTGCTCCGCACACATACCACCGAAAGAATCAGGCCCAGCAGGACAAAAACGACATTGGCTCCGGCCCAAGCGGTTCGGACTCCATCCGACAGCGAAAGGTGCAGAAGCGATGGGGCAAGAGCCGCCAGCGGTAGAATGCTCACAATGAGCGCAGCGATACTAACTGATTGAAGTTTTTTCTTTTCCATAGTTTTACCTCATTTCTTTTTTCCCAAATTGGGTGACAGCCAGCGCGAAAAACAGGCCAAACACTACAATCGCGCACGGCAGGAACGGAAACACCGAAAAAGCGGCATCGGAAGTTTCTGCTGTAAAGTCATGGAGAGAGCAGGAAACGAGATAACCGCTGTAACAGTACGGGTAGGCGATCCACAGCGGCGTATTCGCAACCAATACACCGGGAATCACAAGCAGCAGATTTAATCCCACAGAAAGAAGCGGCTTTTCAAACAGCACAGTGATGGCCCACATAGCCGCAATGCACGGCAGCATAGTCAGAAACAGCCCCAAGCACCATTTCAGAAGATACAGGATCGGCAGGGTTTCTGTTACTCCCATTGTCTGTGTCGCAATCAACCCAGCGATTACAAATACGACAAGAAACACCACCATCTCCATAAACAGATAAAAGGTAAGCACACAGAATTTGGCAATGGATAATGCGCAGCGGCTGACCGGCAGCGCCAGCATTTTCAGAATCCCATTATTTCCTGTTTCTCGTCCTGCGATCATCACGCAAACCACGATCACGCTGAATGGAAGCAGATAGTAGGCGTAAACAAGCGCACTTTGAATAAACATGGCAGGCCACGCATTGGTGTATTCCGGTGTAAAGTAGTTGCTCAAACTCGCGACCCCGGAAACCACCACCAATAAAGGTGCAATGAAAATCAGGGGTACGATTTTGGAGCGTTTTACTTTCATAAACTCGATTTTGAGTAAATCCAAAAAACTCATTTCTTATTATCCCTCCTTACTCGTAGCGTCTGTACTTCGCCAGCCACAAGCCCACAGCAAGGAACAACAGTGTTTCCACCAAAGCGACAAGGGCAACCGTCGAATCAGGCTGGGCGCTCATGGCTACTGCTGGTTTCAGAATAATCACAAAAGGATGCACCAGCAAAAGCGTCAGCCCCGAATTTGCAAGGGCCATACCACTCAGAAAACCGGCAACACCAATTCCAAGCGGCACCCACATATTTTCAAAGCGCGAGGAAATCAGCAGCATAAACGACAGTACCGGCATGGATGTGAGAAAAGAGTATCCGGCAAAGCGTACCAGCGTACCCATCTCAAATGCTCCGTCTGGCAAGTCCGTCATTCCGATCTGTGCAAGTGCCAGGTTTTGCAGCACGATTGCAACCAAAAACATGACCGTCAGAATCAGAAATTTACACAGATACATGACCGGGACGCTGACGGGAAGCATATACATCTTCTTTACGGCACTTCCCTTAAATTCCATGTTGTAGATCATGCAGGTAGCAACCACGATACCGAACAGATTCAGCACCATAATCATGCCGTAGAGCTGGGTCAACAAGACATCCATCGGGGCCAGCGGCAAATTCAGAAGTGTGTCTTTCCGCACAATGAAATTGACAAATGCGTAGGCGGCTCCCAAGACACCAACGGCCAGCAGCACGGGAATCACGCCGGTTCGCTTTCCTTTCCGAAGTTCGATTGCCAGCGTTTTCATAATTTTGCCCTCTGCTTTCTGTCCATGTTATCTTTCTCAACCATAGAAAGAAACACATCTTCCAGATTGTCCGCAGCGAAGCCGGATTGCAGGGCGTATTGACGCAGATCATTCATGCTTCCCTCAAACAGCAGCCGCCCGTGGTTGAGAATCCCAATGTCATCTGCAATCAATTCGATTTCAGACAGCATATGGGACGAGATCAGCACCGTGCAGTCGTAAAGGCTGGGCAAGGATTTTACCAGATTGCGGATTTCGTGGATACCAGACGGGTCAAGACCGTTTGTGGGTTCGTCCAGAATCAGAATCGGCGGATTCTTCAGGAAAACACGGGCAATAGAAATACGCTGTTTCTGACCACCAGAGAGTCTGGTTCCACGTTCACCCACATAAGTGTCATACTGCTGAGGAAGCTCCATAATAAAATCATGAATACTGGCACGTCTTGCCGCCTCCACAATTTCTTCATCCGAAGCCCCCGGTTTACCATAGGCGATATTGTCCCTGATAGTCCCGTCAAAAAGATAAACATCCTGCTGAACCGTACCAATCTGACTTCTGAGACTCTTCAGAGTCAGCCCACGGATATCCTTTCCGTCAATGGTGATTCTTCCCCCGGTTACATCATAAAAACGTGGCAAAAGAGAACAGATTGTTGTTTTACCGCCTCCGGAAGGCCCCACAAGTGCCACAGATTTTCCGGCAGGGATATCAATGGAAATATCGTTAAGTACAGGGGTATCGTCATCGTTGTAGTGAAAAGAAACATGCTCATAGCTGACATGCCCTTCGACATTTGTGAGTTCCTGTGCATCAGGTGCGTCTTTGATTTCTGTCGGTGTTTCCATGACATCAAGAAAACGACGGAAACCGGAAAGACCCTTCTGCATCATTTCCACCAGTTCAACCAGAATCTGAATCGGGCTGATAAAAATTCCAATGTAAAGAGCATACATGGCCAGGTCAGCAGTCTGCATTTCACCGCTGGCAATAAGATATCCACCATATACCAGAGTAACCAGATACATCATTCCCTGAAAGAAAAGATTGGAACTCATGAAACTTCCCATACAACGGTAATTATCCCGTTTGGAAACAAGAAAAGCTTCATTGCTTTTTTTAAATTTCGCATGCTCAATATCTTCATTGGCAAAGGACTGCACAACACGGATACCGGAGAGAGTATCCTGAAGACTGGCATTTACATCACCGATCTTTCGCCTGTTTTCCATAAAAGTTTCCTGCATCCGGGCATTCTGCCTGAAAGAGAACAGAAACATCAGAATAACCAGAATGATCAGAGGAAGCGCCAGCTTTTTGTTGATCAGGAATAAAAAGATAAAGGCACCTATGATTTTAACCAGAGAAATGAAAAGGTTCTCCGGGCCGTGATGTGCAAATTCGGAGATATCGAAAAGGTCACTGACCAGCTTGCTCATCATCTGACCGGAATTATTCTGACTATAATAGGAGAAAGACAGTTCCTGATAATGGTCAAAAAGTTCCTGGCGCATATCCCGTTCCATGTTTGCACCCATCATATGTCCCTGATACGTGACGTAGTATTTGCAGAGACACTGAATGATATACATGAGAAAAAGACCTCCGGCGATGAGCGGGAGTGTGTGAAGGATGTCAGATTTGTCCTGGGTAAATAAAGTTCTGGTTGTGGTGCGGAGAATCTGCGGGTAGGCGAGATCCACCAGACTGATCACGGCCGCACATATCAAATCAATAAAAAAAACCGCTTTGTACGGACCATAATAGTGAATGAATTTTTTAATTGTTTTCATAAAAAAAATGAAACTCCTTTCGTTTATAAAAACCTCTCCTGAAATACAAGTAACTATCACAGGAAATACAGGTGATTTCATAGTAACATAACAGCAGATAAAGTCAAGAAGGAGGGCGTAAAGACTTTAAAACAGAGGATGTTTGTGTTATAGTTACGGGAAAGGGAGTTTCAGTTAAAGACATATTTGCCCAGGGAAAAAACGTAATCAAAAGAAAGCAGTAAAAAGAGGCAGAAAAGAAGAAAGCAGAAAGAAACAGAAAAGAAAAACAGACAGAAAAGGAAGAAAGGCAGAAAACAAAATGCAGGACAGAAAGCTTGAGCAGGCACTGGAAATTTATTTTCAGGGAGAGCCCGATGAGAGAACAGAAGAATTTCGGGAGATACAGAAATATCTGAGACTCAGAATACGCCCTGCGATGGAATTTCTTATTGAGAAGGAAGATACAGAGAAAATGGAGCAGCTTGAGAAATGCGGCTGGTTTTCTGCAAAAGAGCTGGATGGATTTATCCGGTGTGCGCAGGACAAAGAGAAACTGCGTTCTCTGGTGTGGCTGCTTCATCTGAAAGATGAGAAATACGGATATCAGAAGAAAGATTTTTCGCTGTGACCGGATAAAACCCGGCAG
>ENA-OPDA01000252-OPDA01000252.1-human-gut-metagenome-genome-assembly--contig:-NODE-252-length-39981-cov-6.133547_pt1 | contig 39981 bp, 45 predicted proteins | sample MGYA00241253_ERZ501486 | MGnify/ENA primary metagenome ERZ501486 (study PRJEB25962, sample SAMEA2042510) | human gut metagenome | biome: human gut; feature: human-associated habitat; material: faeces... | reverse complement strand
ATCCAAACCTTGCTCCGAGGCCACAAATATGCTTTATTTATTTTCCAGTGGGCGTCTGTTTAGCCACACAAGTTATTATTTAACGGTTATTATCCAACATCTTCTTGAGTTCATTCATAAATGTTTCCACATCTTTAAACTCACGGTAAACAGAAGCAAATCTCACATACGCAACTTGCTCTAAGGACTTCAAATGCTCCATGACCACCTCGCCAATCTGCTTACTTTCAATTTCTTTATATTCTAAATTAAAAAGTTCATTCTCTATCTTATTCACCATCTGTTCAATCTGCTCTACAGATACCGGACGTTTATGACAGGCGCGCAAAATTCCGGACATCATCTTAGAACGATCATATGGTTCTCTTGTTTTATCTTTTTTTATGACAGTGAGTGGCATAATCTCTACTCTCTCATATGTAGTAAATCTTTTTCCACATTCGTCACAAAGTCTTCGCCGTCGTATGGATGAATTATCATCTGCAGGTCTTGAATCAATTACACGGGTGTTATCCAATCCACAAAAAGGGCATTTCATATCTTATCCTCCAGTATTTCTATCTCTTATGTTTACATTTATCGTGCCGGTTATTATACCAGAAAAATAGCTATTTTACAAGACATTTCTTCTCGTCAATATCTACAAGGATACTATCTACGCCTATTCGAATGACTGCTCCGACCGGAATTTTATATTCTGATTTTTTGCCAAGACAACCGCAATATTTTCCTCCTGTAGGAACATAGAAATCTGTGATACATAATTTACATACATCAATTTCTAAATCTCCAACACAGCCTAAGCGATGTCCATTCTTACAATTAATCACATCTTTATTACTAAGTTCCCAAAAACGCATCAAAAAAGCCCTTTCTTTTAAATTATGAGGGCTTTCTTAAAATAATGCTATCTATATGCTATTCATTTATTATCTAGAGGGTGTTTGAAAAATGCTTTCTGCAAGATGTGCGTTACAATTTGTGGGAGATTTCGCCTGAATAAGGCAAAAAAATCCCCCTCTAACCACCTCTAGACTTAGAGCCGCTGTTTCTCACCTCACATTCACAGCAACTAAAGCCATAGACACCGTTATAGGGGGCTTTTCATTTTCCTCTGTTAAGCCAATTAATATTCCATAATCTTATTATCTTTTGTATAGCGATATACTTTTCCCGTATCTTTATCTACATAATAATCTCCTGTCTTTTTGCCCCCTTCTGACTCATACACATGGAACTGATATCCTTCTGCTCCCGGATTACCACTGTCATAAGAAGTAAGATTCTGCGTTTCCTCCCGGAATTCATAGGACATATCTTCATTATCTGCTGTCAGTTTATCCATAAGATAATTTTTAGCATCTTCATACGTGTCAAATGTTCCTGCTCCTAAGTTATCCATGATTCCATCCGCATCTTCTTCTATATTATCTTCCGCATCTGTAGATTCCGTCGTTTTCTTATCTTTCGTCGTATTATCTGGATTTTCCACACTCCATCCGGTTGTTGCCTCCGCATTATCTTTTGAATTTTTCATTCCACAACCGGCAAGTGATAAAATTACCAGCGCTACTAACAACATTGCTACATAAGTTTTTTGTTTTTTCATAACAAAACTCCTTCCATTGATTTTAAAAGTATTATCTGCATTTTTTCAAAAAATATAATTTTTTCTTTCCCTTTTCATAAATTTATAAAAAAACGGTTATACTGATAAAACCAAACGCAGAAAGGAGTTTATTTATTATGAAATGGATTGACTATACCGCACTGACTCTGGCTATTATCGGAGCTATTGTATGGGGATTGATTGGGGTATTCCAGTTTAATCTTGTCTCCTTCTTTTTTGGAGAAAATAGCTGGTTTTCCAGACTCATTTATGACCTCGTCGGCTTATCCGGTTTATATTTACTTACCTTGTTTGGCCGAATTGGACGCGATATGTAAGCATATGTATTTTGTTCCCTCTATTTTATACTCTGACAATATTTATATTTTAGGGTGTGTTTAAAAAATCATTCCTGTAATCTACACATTCTGACAAAACAGGCAGCAAAGAAGTGCAAATTTGTGTAAACGAATTTCTTTACAACTTCTTTACTGCCTCTTTTCTTTTTGATATACTAAATTCAATCATAACACAAAAATATACTCTCGGAATCTTTTTGTGCTTGATTTTGTGAGAAGATTTTTTGTCAGTTGTGTCCAAATTTTTGAGGCATACGCGGTGCGGCTGGCGGAAAATCAGCCACAAAAGCAAGTGCAAGAAAGACTCCGAGAGTACATAAAATAACACGGGAGGAATTTTATGAACTTAAAAAAGAAATTATGGCGATTGTTATCTGTTCTTTCTATTTTATTACTCGTCATTCTTCCAATTTCCGGATGTGACTATTCTTTCAGCGCGGAAAGTAACACCGAGACAGGTACTTACACTACCCTTTCAGAAACTACAGACTACACCTCCGATTCTGCCACTGAACAGAATAAGACGAGTAACATAGAAAGTGGAAATACATCTACGACCGAGAAAAAACAGATTGACGAGACTGACGGTTATCTTGATAAAGATGGCAGCTACACTTCCAAAGAAGATATCATGAATTATCTCATCGAATACGGACAGCTTCCAAATAATTTTATTACAAAAAAGGAAGCCAAGAAACTTGGATGGTCCGGAGGCAGTTTAGAACCTTACGCCCCAGGCAAATGTATTGGCGGAGATTATTTTGGCAACTACGAAAAAGTTCTCCCTGTTGTTTCCGGCAGAACTTACCACGAATGTGATATTGATACACTCAACGCCAAAAGCCGTGGTGCCAAACGAATCATTTACTCTGATGACGGGCAGATTTACTACACAGACAATCACTATAAATCTTTCACTTTACTTTATGGGGATGATGTACAATGATAATTACAATCGATGGTTTAGCCATGAAAAAGAAAGAAGATTTTTATCAGAACATAAAAGAGGAACTTGATGTTCCTGAATATTTTGGAAATAATCTGGATGCCCTATATGATTTTTTAACAGAGCAGCCAGACATTTTACAGATGAAGTTTCTTCATTATAATATGATGCAAAGCCAGCTTGGCAGATCTTTTTGCCAACAACTTCTAAAAGTATTACAGGATGCCGACATCCTCACCATAATAGATGAGTATTAGGACAATCGTAATAAATTCTAATACAGGGAGCACCGTAAGGGTGCTCTCCTTCCACTTATAAAAGTTTATACTTAATTTTTCTATTCCAGCGAGAATAATATTTTCCCCATTTTTAAGCAGGGTAAGCGGTGCAGAAAAAACTTCTGCCGACAACACAAACGGAAGAATGATTGCCATCGCAAGATAAATCCATACCCACCCCGATGGAACATTTTTTATCAGGTTCCCTGTTATGCCTGAAAAAGTAAGCACATATAAAATCAGGCGATGCCAGAAATATATTTGCAGTGTTCTTGCTCCAACTTTCCCTACTACTGGCACTTTACAGTTCGGTATCAGACTTATAATTGCAATTCCCATCAAAAATGCAATTACATAAAACATAAGCCTATGTACTGCTCCACAACTTTCTACATTAATAAGCGAGTAAGCATTTCTTCCCGTAAAAAGCCGAATATACGAATAGTTATCTTCAATCTTTGCTAATGTATATAAAATCATATCTGTAAGAAAAATTGCTGACAGACACTTTATCCAGGTTTTGTTTAACACTTCCTGCAGCTTCTTTATATCCAGACAATATCCTGTATAATAGAATGGGAAAAATACAATAATTCTTGAAAGATACAGGAAACTTCCTATATTTTCATCATATCCGGCAAGGCATGCTGCCAAAATACTTATCGGCAACACAAACCATAACGGAAGTTCTTTAATCAGATACGCAATAACCATAAATGCAGCCATCGCAAACATATACCACGGAATCCCCGTATCTTCAAACCACTGAAAAACTGCTTTCTGATGGAACAAAATTTTAATTCCATAAATGCAAACCTTCAGTGCATATCCTATCATAATATAATATAACGGTTTGTCCCATTGAAACTTACATCGCTGTGACCATCTTTTTTGTAATAATCCGGACAAAAAAATAAAAAGCGGCATATGGAAAGAATATATAAAAAGAGAAAGACTCTTCATTGTATTCGATATCGGGGCATATTGATTTACAAAATGTCCAATAACAACCATAACAATTAAAAAACACTTCAGATTGTCCCACTTATAAATGCGCTTTGTGCTTTTTTTCACTGCTTCACTCATCTTAATACCTCTTTGTATCAAATATTTGCATCTGATTATAGCACCTGATTTCAAATTTTTCTATAGTAAAATTTAACACTTTAGAAACCTTTTTGTAACATTTATTTTGGCATTTTGCTTAGATAAATAAGAATTTGCCGCAGGCAAAACAGATACTCTCAAAGAGAGCACATACTCTATATTTGTGTTCTGGGAGCTGCAAGACTATAATAAAAAATATTAGAAAAGCCTAATAACCGCTATATCAGTAGTCATTAGGCTTTTGTCATGCGGATAACAGGAGACTACATTACTATTTTTTCCTGTTATAATCCTTTATTTTAGCCACTTTTTCACGCCTTATCTAGTATAATTTACGCCCATTATTCTGTTTGCACACTTTTTTATTACCAAAATATTACCACTACAAAGCCCCATCATACAGCTTGTTCAAACGCTCTACCACTTGCACTTGCTTTGACGGGAATAAATGAGTATATATGTCTAAAGTCGTGGATACACTCTCATGCCCCAACCTTTCTGATACTAGCAGGGCAGAGAATCCTAATTCAATGAGCAGAGAAGCGTGAGAATGTCGCAGATCGTGAAGTCTTATCTTCTTCACTCCTGCCAGTTTACAATGTTTTTTCATTTGTTCCCGGTACGGTTGCCGGGACATTTGAAAAAGCCTAGTATTTGGGGGCACCTTATAGTAGCGTTGCACCTGCTCTTTTAATATCTCACAGAGAAAACGCGGTATTAATACATCCCTATTCGACTTTTCAGTCTTTGGGGCGGTTATCACTTCTTTGCCGTCAATTACTGAATACGTCTTGGATATATGTATTACACCCTCTTTCAAATCTACATCCGCAATGGTAAGAGCTTGTAACTCTCCTATTCGCATCCCTGTATAATACAGTGTCATGAATGCTGCATAATAAGGATCTGCCTTATCAAAAGTATCTATAAAGCGGTCAAATTCTTCTCTTGTCCAGAAATCAAGGCTTTTTCCCTTCTTTCCAACCAGATTCCCGGCAACTTTGCAAGGATTAGTAGGAAGATTATAAAAGCGCACTGCAAAATTAAATATTCCAGAAAATTCTGTAATTAAATTTTGCATATATGCAGGACTTAACAGCTCCCCCGTTGCTCCTACAGCTTCTTTAAGTTCTCCCTGCCATTGGCGTATGTCTAAGGCTGTAATTGCATTTATATCCTTATCATCGAAATATGGCAATATCCAAGTGTAAATTCTACTTTTCTTTGTCTTGTACGTCTTTAGTTTCGTATGCATCTTTTTGTCAGCCAAATAAAGCTCTACCATGTCAGAAAAAGGCATATCCGGGCTACTTGGTAACTTATCATGGAACTCTCTCTCATACTCTAAAGCATCTTTTTTCCGGCTGAACCCTCTCTTTTTCTTCTGTTTCTTAGTTCCTTTCCAGTCTGTAAAATAAAAAATACAATACCAGTTCTTTGTTATCTTGTCATAATATGCGGACATATCGTTATCACTCCTATTCTAATGACCGGGCGGCGGTATCGGATAGATAAAAACATATTGCATATTGACAATGTGTCAGTTTATATTGTATATTACGTTCAAAACAGGCTCACCTAGAAGCTATCAAAGTTTCTTTCTTTGTCACTTCTAGCGTCCCTCATACTTGACAGGCACTTCATTAGGGGTAATGGAGTGCTTTTTATTATTGACTAATATAAGTGTTTAGAATATAATATACTTAACAGGAAAGCCGGAAGGTAAACGCAACTTACCCGTCCCGGCGAATTAAAACTATTTGTTAAATAGCCGTTCTATTCTTTCCAGGGAGCAGGACGGCTATTTTTTATGTGTATAATCAAGTATTGCAACAATAAGCACCGCAACGGATACAATGAGTTGTAATTCTTCATAAGTACTCATATAGCACCACCTCCGAACAGGCTCGGAACGGGTGCGGCACGTCCCCCGGCTTCCCGGTTAAGTATATTATATTTTTCTGCGTTTCTTTGGATTTATGAGTTTTAATTAATATGCTTTAGTAAGCAAAAACTAATGGTAGGGCTCTTCCTTTTTCACTTCGTGTTCTACGCCGTCTTTATCGGTGTAAAACACTTTGTCATACTCTACGCCCTGTTCTTTTCCCAAGAGGGTGTAGAGTAGTCTAGCAACATACTCAGGTCTCGGAGGTTCATTCATGCTTTTCTCTCCTTTTTCATGTTTTTTTACATCTCTCATTTTTAATTTGTCTTAGTTTTATCACCAGCATGTGGATTGATAATCCATTCTTCTCCTTGTCCGTCTATAATTTTTCGAGTTATATTTTCCTCTATGCAATATTGCTCTAAATAACCACATATTTCTTCCTCAACATCAAAATAGTTCATGCATAATAGCAGTGATATATCCTTACAACATTTATCAAAAAGTTGTTCGTCTTTTGAAAATGCTCTAATACAATTTTCTTCATTTCCAAACATACTTTCTAATATTTTCGGTACGGGCTCCATAACTTTTAATTGTTCTGTAATACATGGAATAAAACTTTCTATTGCTTTTTGTAATGCTCGAACTGATTTCGACTTTAATACAAAAGCATTATCATCTATTCCAAAAATATAGCAATCATCTTCTTTGTTATACAAGGAATGGCTATCATTAAGATTCCTTAAAATATTCACAACGCTGTCAAAATTGTCTCTATCTGCCTTCCTGGCTTTTGCCTCTAAGATATTTTGGTATTCATCTTTAGATAAATTCTCATAAAAAACATTTATACTAATCCCCAACGCATCCGCTATTTTTAGTAATGTCTCCATTTTAGGGTTTCTTTTTCCACTTTCGTATTGAGAAATCATAGCAGACGAAACCCCCAAACGTTCGCTAAGTTCTTTCTGTGATATACCTCTTAACAATCGTATTTCTTTAATTTTCTTTCCAACTTCCATTGAATCACCTGCCTCTATCCTACTATAACAACTAATAGACAAATTGTAAAGCATATGCTAAAAATAATATTGACATTTTGTTAAGCATATGCTAATATGCATTTAAGCAAAAGCTAAAGAAAGAAGGTGAAAAAATGAGAGTTGACTCAAGAAAGCTAGTTATTGCTATGTTTGATTCTGGTTTGAATCAAAAGCAACTTGCAGAATTATCAAACGTTTCAAGAGCAACAATAAACAGCATCAAAAATGGGCGTAGCTGCTCTGATGAAACCGGGCACAAAATAGCCAAGGCATTAAATATGCCAATCGAAAAACTTTTAGGCAAATAATTACCAGCCGGGCGGCGGTATCGGATGAAAGGAGTGATAGTGTGGCTTTACCAGTCCACGAACAAGAAACTAATATAATTTTTATGCGAAACAGTGATATGGCAGTTATTTATACTTCTGACAGCACAACCATGACGAAACTTGATAAAAAAGTTAAGTCTGTTAATTCAGAATGGAAATTGAAAGAGATCCACAGATTACAGGACACAGAGGAAATTATAGGTAAAACATATACTTGCCCTAAGAGTCTCATATCATTTCGAACTGCAAGGAAGCACTGCCCTTCACAAAATGCATTTTAATTCTCGTAGATTGAGTTGTAACTCAAATTACGGAGTATATAACCCCTTCAAGGTGTTATTTATCCTCTAAAACTGTAAAATGCGAAAATCAAGCGAAAGGAGCAATATGGCTGAAGAAGACAAAAGCTTAGAAGAATTTCTTCATGATCTACTTGAACAAGAGAAAAAACGTCATGAGGAATTAGTGAAGCAGCATAATGAACTCATGCAGATGATCGAAGACGCCAGAAAGGAGATGAAGCACAATGGAGAATAACACTTTTTATGATGTGAATGACATTATGACAATATGTGGTTGCAAACAGTCAAAAGCATATTCTGTTATCAGGGAACTCAATAGTGAGCTGGCATCGAAAGGCTTTTTGACTTTTCAAGGTAAAGTATCTCGTCAATATTTCAAAGAGCGGTTATATGGTGGCGTTCCGTCTAATTTACAGGAATAGCATTATGGCACCAGCAGAAAACAATAGCTTTGTGAAATTAAGCAGAAATATATTAGATTGGGAATGGTACACAGAACCTTGCACACGAGCCTTGTTTATTCACTGCATTCTCAAGGCTAACTGGAAGGATGGAAGTTGGCAGGGACAGCCTTGCAAGAGAGGACAATTCATTACTTCTTTGCAAAAATTATCCAGTGAAACAGGCTATTCAGTGCAAAATATAAAGACTGGTTTAAAGCACTTAATTTCAACAGGCGAATTAACAAGCCAGTCAACAAACAAATACCGCATAATTACGGTGTGTAACTATGATAAGTACCAAGTAACCAACAAACAAGATAACAAAGTCCTAACAATCAACCAACAATCAACTAACAATCAACTAACAACAATAGAAGAAAGAAAAGAAAGAAAAGAAGAAAAAGAAGGGAAGAATAATAATAACTATAGTGTGCTTTTTGAACGTGTTTGGAAAGAATATCCACGTAAAAAAGAAAAATCTTCTGCTTACAAAGCTTATAACACCCGCCTTAAGGAAGGATATTCCGAAGACGATTTATTAAAAGCCACACAAAATTATGCAGCCGAATGTAAAAAGCTAGGAACACAAGACCGATACATAAAGTTGGGGCGAACATTCTTCGGAGTAAATACCCCTTTTACAGATTATTTGAAAGTAGGTGTAGAAAATGCAGAACCCGAAAGACAAACTGAAACCGAACAACAGCGAAGAGAACGAGAATATCTCGAAGAGTACGGAACCGGAATATGAATTAATAAGCCGTCGCCGAGTAGATGATGACAAACACGAATGTTACGGAACTTTAGAAGAACGACGTTACAAAGGTTTTACCGCCCCTGCTACATACTGGATCGGTGACAAACGGGTAACTTCCACAGGATTATGGGAACGGAAAAAATATAGTTATATCCCAACAAAGTATATGGACAGCGAAGCAAAAGCGTTCAACTGGAAATTATACGGTGAACCTTTTCAAACAGCTATTTCAGGTATCAAAAAAATTCTCAATGCTTTTATTTTTGGGTTTGATAATTTTCGCCGAGAAGGTAAAGGACTATACATTGAATCTACAGCCCATGGAAGCGGCAAAACTTTATTAGCCTGCATTATTGCAAACGAAATCTTAAAGCGTGATAATACGGTATCTGTGAAATATACAACAGTCCCGGATTACTTAGAGCTCATGAAACAAAAATATGATTTACGTTCTGAACGCAATCAGGAATACAGAAAATGCACTTTACTAATTCTCGACGAAATGGGAAATAAAAAAAGCGACTGGGACAAAGACATTTTAAGAAATCTTATCTCCTATCGCATGAGTGAGTTTCGCCCCATCATCTATGTTGGCAACTGTCCCATGAAAGAATTAGCAGGCGACACCCAAATGATAGCACTGATCGAAGACGCTTCTTGTAAAGTCGGGTTACCCCCTGTAGCTGTCCGCCACGAATTGGCAGAGGAAAGAAAGAATAAAATCTTGCAGAAGGCAATCCAAAAGCAAGATAAAGAAACCATATTCTAAAAAAATCCCCATACAGAAGCAGCCACTTCTGAACGGGGAAAGCATCTACACGAAACCGTATAAATTAACACACACATATAATTTATCATGGTTTCTGTAGAAAGAAAAGAGGGAACCATGAAAAACATAATATTTACCGTAACAAAGAATTTAATTATAACACTGTCAGCGACTTTCATTCTTTGGGGTTTCCTAAGTTGGGGCGATATAGTCGCACACAATGACCCTGTATCGGGGTCTCATAACTACGCCCCTCTAAATGCCTTTGTATTACTGACAGAGAATTACCAGTAAAACATACTCTTGCCTTAGAGTTTTATATTATTACGAACTGTAGGGCAAGAGGCTACTTCACAAAATGCGTTCTATTTCTCGTAGATGCATAAATAACTCAAATTACGGAGTATATAACCCTTTCAAGGTGTTATTTATCCTCTAAGGCTATAAAATCCGAAAATCAAGCAAAGAACGAAGGTGAGCAACAATGAACTTTAAACAAATGACAAAGATAAAGGACAAAGAAACCATGATAAAAGAGTTAGCGGACTTGCTGGCACTCCTGCCAGATGAAGAAGTCGCCCGGATGTATCTGTATATCAATACATGGTATTTGAAATCAGTTGTATAGAAAGGGGTGTATCACTAACAGCATGGACTATTTAACTTGTATTAATAAAGAGTTTGGGAGTATGAGAACAATCCTCATTGATGAAGAACCCTGGTTTGTTGGCAAAGATGTTTGCACTGCGTTCGGTGATACTCATTATCGCCGGAGCCTTGCCAGAGTACCCGATGATGATAAAAGAACTGCACCAATTCAAACCAAAGGCGGCAAACAGCAAATGACTATAGTTAACGAATCCGGCTTCTACTCTCTCTTGTTCGCAATGGAACCCCAACGTGCTAGGGGTGTGACACAAAACGATGCCCGAATAAATTCCAGAATTGAAAAATTAGAACGGTTCAAAGATTGGGTATGTGGCGATGTCTTACCAACTATCAGAAAATACGGCTGTTACCCTAAGCCCAGCATAAAGGAGCAGATAAAAATGCTTTCAGAGAATCTAACATCGTCAGATATAGACGAAAAGGAGTGTTATGATAAAACTTACCAGATTAAAAGAAATGATTGTAGAAAAGGGACAAACCTATAAAAAATGTGCGGCTGTAATCCATGTTAGTCCGCAGACATTTACTAAAAAAATGCATGGTTCATCAATGTTTTGCATTGAAGAAGCTAACAATTTAGGGGATTTTCTTGGAATGACAGGAAAAGAAAAAATTGATATTTTTCTATCCTAAAATTTTAACAAGTGTACATCAAGTACGGTTGCAATGGTGACTAGATGGAAAATTTAATTCCTGTCAACTATGATGCGGAGCAGCCGACTGTTTCCGCAAGAGAACTTTATAAGAAGTTAAATATCGGAACCAAATTCACTACATGGTTTGAGAGAATGAAGGCTTATGGGTTTTCTGAAGGAAATGAGTTTTTCCCAGAAGTGGGAGAAACCTCAGAACAGGGCGGCAGACCGGCAACAGATTATCAAATATCAATAGATATGGCGAAACAAATTTGCATGATTCAAAGAACGCCAGAAGGGAAACTAATTCGTCAGTATTTCATCGACCTTGAGAAAGCATGGAACACGCCACCATTTACCAAGAAAGGAGAACATAAAAACATGAACACAGAACAAATAATTGAACTGTCCCGAAAAGGATTAGAACTTGCTTTAGCCAATGAAGAATATGACCTCACCGTATCAGAAACCAACGCTATACGGGACTATAGCCGGGATAAATTAGATTTGGTTACAACATCATACTACTTAGGTTTACAACGTGGATGCGTTTACAAAGAGAATTGTAACACAGGTTACAAGAAAGAAATTATTGATTTAATAGAGCATCTTGAAAACAAGGGTGAATTAGAATATATTTATACGATTTTATCAACTTATTTGACACCAAAAAAGATGGGTAGAAAGGAATTATCATGTCAAACACAGTAAACAAGTTACCACAGGAAGATACCGCAAAGGCAAGACAAAAAGAAGGACTCATGCAACTGTTTGATTCTTTAGACGAAAGACGCCAGAGACTTGTATTAGTTCATATTCGTGCTTTGGCAGGTAAAGGCGTAACAAGATTATAAAGGCGTTTTCACTTAAAGGGGCGACAAAAAATTTACACCCTGTAATTTGATGCCCGACGCCCTAAAAAAAAAGAAATCCCCCTACTGACTGCCATCAATAGAGGAATTTCTTGCACATTGTCAATACTGTTAAGTTTTGATAAAGGTAGCGAATACACAGAAACAAGCGGTATTCGCTTTATCAAAACATATTATCAAAACTTCTGAGGGTTTTGACTATGATTTTGATAATGCCTTTTTTGATTCTAACTATTCTAAAAAAATATTACCATTTTATTACCACTACCCAAAAACAAAAGCCGAAAACCTACTAAAATAGCGGCTCTCCGGCTTTTACCATGCGGATAACAGGAATCGAACCTGCACTCCGAAGAACTAGATCCTAAGTCTAGCGCGTCTGCCAGTTCCGCCACACCCGCAAGTTTGGTGGATCTTGTAGGACTCGAACCTACAACCGCCCGGTTATGAGCCGGATGCTCTAACCAATTGAGCTAAAGATCCATATTAACTTCCGTTAACAATAAATAATATACCATAATAAAAATATTAGTGCAAGAACTATTTGAATAAAATTTAATAAAATTAAATGAAATGTCAAAAAAACATGAAACAATAGTTTTTTTTAAAAATATAGTGTATACTAATACTAGCAACAAAGTAGGAGGGTTAATATGATTTTTTCTGGTACGACGTTTATTTTTTATTTCTTGCCATTACTATTAATTTTATATTATATTTTACCTGAAAAATTTCAGAACACCATTCTTATTATTTTTAGTTTATTCTTTTATATATATGGAGATGTCAAATTCTTACCATTACTATTAATTACTGGAATAGTTAACTATTTTTTAAGTAGAAAAATTAGAAATAAATCTGTTTTAATAGTAGGTATTATTTTAAACATACTTCCATTACTTTATTTTAAATATACAAACTTTATCATAGATATTATTAATAGTATTACTAGCTTTAACATAGACTTATTTGATTTAATATTACCTCTCGGAATAAGTTTTACAACATTTAGAATGATTAGTTTTTTGATTGATGCATATAATAACAAGATAAAGGATATTACTTTTAAGAAAGTTATTTTATATACATTTTTGTTTACTTACCAAATAGAAGGACCAATTGTAAGATATGCCGATATTGAGGACGAACTTGACAAAAGGATTATTACTAGTAGTGATAAAGAGATTGGAACAAAACGCTTTATTATTGGTTTATCCAAAAAGGTAATTCTTGCAGATACCTTAGCGCTTTTTATAACATCAGTTAGAGGATATAATACAGTTGTAAGTTTATGGATGGTGGCTTTATTAAACATTTTAAGATTATATTTAGATTTTTCTGCTTATAGTGATATGTCAATAGGTCTTGCCCGTATGCTAGGGTTTCACTTTAAAGAAAATTTTAACTATCCATTTATTAATAATGGAATGAGCGACTTCTGGCGTAAGTGGCATATTTCTTTAACATCATGGTTTAAAGATTATATTTATATTCCACTAGGCGGTAATAGATGCAGTAACTTAAGGAATATTATTAACATTTTAATTGTTTGGCTACTTACAGGTTTATGGCATGGAGCAAATTACACATTCATTATTTGGGGACTATTTTTCGGAATCATTCTAATTTTAGAAAAATTCATATTTAAAAATTTTGTAAATAAACACCAAATCATATCCTGCATAATTACAGATATTTTAGTTATCATTGGCTTTGTCTTCTTTTATGCAAAAGATTTACCTAGTGCCTTTTTGACAATTAAGGGAATGCTTGGCTTAAACAATTTATTATTAATAAACTCTGAAGTCATTTTCTATATTAAAAACTATATTTTAATTTTAATTATTAGTATTGCAGTATCTTTAAATATATTCAAAATATTTAAAGGCAAACTTCAAAATATAGCATTTATTTATTATTTAGCACTACTTATATTATCAACTGCATATATTGTTGATTCATCATTTAATCCATTTTTATATTTTAGATTTTGAGGTGATTATGAAAAATAATATTGTAACAAAAATTTTAATCATTTATACCGTACTAATTGGTATGCTTGGCATTCTTTTAAAGGATAATGAAATTAGTAAAACTGAGCGGCGTAAATTAAAACAAGCGCCAGTACTAAATTATGAAAAAGTCGTTGATGGCTCATATTTTACAGATTTAGATGACTATACGCTTGACCAAATGCCAGCACGTGATGTATTTAGAAAAATAAAAGGAATCACTTCCAAATATCTTCTAAATGTAAAAGAGGAAAATGGTGTGTATGAAAAAGATGGTTACCTTTTTGAAATAACAAAAACTAGCGAAAACTCATTAGATTACTTTGTTAATAAGATAAATGAAATAAATAAGAATTTTAAAGCAAATACATATTTTGTTAAAATTCCTGACAAAGAGTATTATGAAGATAATATAATAAAAAAAGATTATAAACTCATTGATAATAAATTAAAAAACTTAGATAAAAATATAATGCAAATTGATATTAGCTCAGAACTATTATTAAATGATTATTATAAAACTGATATTCATTGGATAAATAGCAAACTTGGTAAAGTAATTACAAAAATTAAAAGCGTTATGAATCTAGAAGAGGGTTTAACTTATACAGAAAAGATGCTATATCCATTTTATGGGGCATTATATAGCAGGAAGGTATCGAGTGTAAAAGCTGACAAAATTACATATTTAACTAATGAAACTATAGAAAATATGCGTGTGTATAATTATGAAAAGGATAAAGAAGAAAAAGTTTATAATGAAGATTATTTTCATAATATAGATAGTTATGATATATTTTTAGCTGGAGCAACTCCGGTCCTTAAAATTACAAATAATAAAGTTGCTGATAAAAAATTAATTGTTTTTAGGGACTCATACGGGAGTTCAATTATTCCATTTTTAGCAGAAAATTACCATGAAGTTATCGTATTAGACTTAAGATATGTCAAATTTGCTAATTTACAAAATTTAGATATTGATTTAACAAACCCAGATGATATATTATTCATATATAGTGTTAATATTATAAATAATAGTTTTTCATTAAAATAGGAGGAAAGTATGAAAAAAATAAGTATATTATTAGTTGTGCTTTGCGCACTTTTGGTTGGATGTTCTAGTAAAAAAGGATTAGATGGTTCATTAAGTGAAATTATGAAAGAGGTTTATGCAGGTATTCCAAGTGATGACTTACCAGATTTAGAAAATAATAAAGTTACTAGTGAAAATTTTAGTTATTATTTAGGCGATGTTACTTTTAAATATAAGGAAGCCTTGGCTAGTGAACCTGCAATGAGTTCTATCGCTCACTCAGTAGTATTAGTAAGACTAGAAGATGCCAAAGACGCTGATAAAGCCATGAAAGAAATTAAAGAAAAAGTAGATCCAAGAAAATGGGTATGCGTAGGAGTTGCAGAAGAGAATGTTCTTGTCGTAAATAGAGGCGACATTGTAATGCTTGTTATGGATGATGAATTAGCTCAAACTATTAAAGATAACTTTTTAAATTTAGAGTAGGTATATATATGTATAAGAAAGTTATTCAAAAAGGCTTAATTATACTTTTAATAATTCTTCTTGGACTTTTAATATATTTAATAAAGTTATCATATAAAGAAAATGAACTAATAAGTACTGGTAGTACAACCACTAAAATAGATACAACTTCTAGTACCACTACCACAGTTACCACCACTACAACAAGTACCACCACTACAACTACTAAAGCAATAGAACTCTCTGATAGTATTTATGCTCCATATCATATAGAAAACTATGATAACTATAGTATAGATAACATTATTGATGCTGATATTCAAAGAGTATTTACCGAAAAAGGAGCTGTTGTATGTGGAGACTCAATGGCTGAAGGACTTACTGCATATGGAGTCCTATCTAATAATAATGTTGTATGGCATAGAGGCAGAAGAATAGATAATATGGATAAAGATTTAGACAAAATTAAAGAACTTAACCCTAATTATTTATTTTTAGCATATGGCTCAAATGATTTAGAACTCTGGACCGGAAGAACGAGTTCCTTTATAAATGCTTACACTAAAACTTTAAATATGCTTAAAGAAGAACTTCCAAATACAACATTAGTTATTAATTCAGTTTTACCTGTTAGCATAAAAAAGACAAATAGTGATGCAGCATTTTCTTATCAAGCAGAATTTAACAATGCCTTAAGAAATTTAGCAAATTCTTACGGGATAACTTTCCTAGAAAATAGTCCATTTTTGTCCGGCAAGGATAAGCCTTATTCAAGTGATGGAGTTCACCCAAAAAGTTTTTACTATTCCTTATGGGCAAAACATATGACTAGTTATTTAGAAACATTGTAAAATAGCTTCTAATGTCTAGTTTTTTTCTTTAAAAAGGGTATAATAAAAATGTAGGAGAAGTATATGAATAAGAGAAGTATTATAACAACCATATTAACAATTATCATATTACTATTATTAAGTTTATTGTTTTATCATTTTTCAAATAAAAAAGTAGATATAAATATTGATATAGATTATCCAGTATTTAAAAACAACAAAGATGCTGTAATAAAAAGATATTTAAAAGACGTTAACACTAAAAATATTACAAGCATTAAATACGAGATAGGTAAATCTAATGATTATACTACGGTATTATTTAAATTTTATAATAAAGATAATTTAGAAAATGTTGAAACGTTAATTTTTAATAAAAACAAAAAAATTTCTTTACAAGAATTATTTGATTTAGACAAATTAAAAACCGTTATAGAAACTAAGAAAAACACTGAAAATAAAGAAGAAATAGATTATTCAAAAATTAATATTTTGTTTAATGATAAATCTACAACTTTTTATATTAAAGAAAATGAAAATATTAAAAATTTAGAAATAGTAAATAATGAACTAACTGAGGCAGCAAAAATATCATTAAATTTGGATGAAAGTTATCATAAAGAGCACACAATTCAAAAAGAAGCTAAACTAGTTGCTTTTACATTTGATGATGGACCTAGCAAATACACTTTAGATATTGCTAATATTTTAGAAGAATATAACGCTAGCGCTACTTTCTTTGAAGTAGGTTATAACATTAAGGCCCATCCCGAGATTACTAAGGAGTTGTCAGAGAGAGGCTTTGAAATAGCTAACCATACAACTGATCATTCAAAACTAACAAAATTAACTGAAGTTAAGTATTTATCAAAAATTAATGATAATAATGCTTTATTTAAAGAACTTACTGGCAAAGATATGCCTTATTTAAGGCCACCTTATGGATCTTACAATGATAAAATTAAAGCAAGTGCTGGTGTTCCAATTGTAACTTGGAGTCTAGACACTAGAGACTGGGAAAGCCGTAATAAAGACAAAGTAATTGAAATGGTTATAAATAATATTAAAGAGGGAGACATCATATTATTTCATGATTTATATGAAAGCACGAGAGACGCTGTAAAAGAATTAATGCCTCTTTTAAAAGAACAGGGATATCAAGCAGTAAGTGTTGGTGAATTATTTAAAAGTAAAGGTATCACTTTAGAAGCAGGAACAAGTTATAGATATGCAAGATAACTTGTTTTTTTCATATAATTTTTAGTGTAGCGAACAAAGACTTGCATTTTACATTAAATTGTGGTATAGTATGGGCGAAAAAGAAGGAAAGATATTTAGAAAGAGGGAATTGGTATGAAAAAGAAAATACTATCATTATTATTTTTACTATTAAGCATATTTGGTTTTAGCTTAAAGGCTGATGCAGCACCGGCTACAATCAAAACAACTTCATTAGGAAAATCTTCTAATTTAATTAGTGGAGTTCCCACAGTATATGTAAAACAAACAACAAATTCAATTTATCTATACTGTGAAGAAGCATTAAAAAAATACCCTGCAAATATGACAATCAGATTAAGGGGTGAGGCACCTAAAGGTATGGTTTATATCTTAAAAAATAAGCCTAATACAGGTAATGCATATACTGACTACTATATTATGCAAACTGCAGTTTGGTGGTACAGAGACATTTGGTCTGGAACTAGTAATATAAGCCAGGCAGCAAAAAATACTATTATTAATGGACGTAATTCTAACACAACTTATGCTAAAATTTATAACTTAGTTGAAGGTGCAAGAAATTATTCGGAAGTTATCGGTTCAATTAGTATAAGTGGAAATAATAAGTTCACTGAACAAGGATCTTACTATGTTTCAGATACTATTACAGTAAAAAAATTTGGAATTGCTAACTACAACATCGATTTAGTAAATGCTCCTTATGGTACAACTATAACAAATAGATCAGGTAATACTTTTAAAGTATCTGTTCCAAAAAGTTCAGTTCCAGAAGGCAAAACTATTTCTTTCCAAGTAAAAGTTAGTAGTTCTTACACAATCAATACGGCGTATGAATATGAATACGGTGCTAATTATCAGTACGTCCTTTACGGAAAATTAGATACAGTAAATAAACCCGTATCTGCATCATTAAATTTAAGCGTAACTAAACCAGAAGAAAACATTTTCAAAGTATATAAAGTTGATGAAGACGGTGACTATGTAAAAGGTGCTAAGTTAGCTTTATATGAAGGAAACTGTACTAATAAAACATGCTCTTCAAGGAATTTATACGCTACATGGACAACTACAAATTCTGCAAAAGTATTTGAAAACATTCCAAAAGGTATTTATACATTAGTAGAAATATCTGCTCCATCTGGATATGAAATTGCAGATAAAATGTATGTTAATATTTCTTCAAATAATGGCAATTTTTCTATAAAGATGGTTGACTATGAAATTGAAGAGAACAGATTAACTATTAATAAAGTTGACGAAAATGGTAAATACGTTTCGGGTGCAAAACTATCATTATATAGTGAAGATTGTACTAATAAAACATGTTCTTCAAGCAAATTATATAAGACTTGGACAAGTGGAACTACTGCAAAAGTATTTACTGATATCCCAGTAGGTACATACACATTAGTAGAAGTTGAAGCACCAAACGGATATAAGGTAGCAGCTAAGCAGAAAGTAGTTGTTAATAGTGCCAGTGGAAGTTTCACTATCAAAATGATTGATGAAAAAATCAAAACAACGAAAGTAAAAATAAGCAAAACCGATGTTACTGGTTCAAAAGAAATTCCAGGAGCAACACTAGTCGTTAAAGATTCATCTGGAAGTGTAGTAGATAAATGGGTAAGTACCAGTGAAGCACATTATGTAACTGTAGATCCTGGTGTATATACATTAACAGAAACTACTGCACCAAAGGGTTACAAATTAAGTAGTACAACTATTACTTTCAAAGTTGATGAAGATTTAAATCTATATGAACTTGTTGATGGCAAGTACACAAAAGTAGACCATATCAAAATGATTAACGAACTTGTTGATAAGTCTGCAATTAAAATCAATAAATTAGATAGCAAAACTAATAAATATGTTAGTGGTGCAATTTTAATGATAAAAAATAATAAAGGGGAAACAGTAGCAACTATTACTACAACAGATAGTGCAAGTTATATTACACTTGACGAAGGCGAATATGTATTAAGCGAAGAAGCCGCTCCTAGTGGTTATGAAAAAACTGATGCAAAAATTTACTTCACAGTTGACGCTGAAGGTAAGATTAAAATTAAAGGTTCTAACGGATATGTTGATGCCGTAGAAATAACTATTTATAACCAAAAAGAAGAGGATGAAATCATCGTAGTTCCAACAACTGGTCTATCAAGCACAATTACATATGTTGTTGGTACATTAGTAGTATCAGTTGGTGCTGTAATGTTATACAGAAATGGAAAACAAAACTAGAAAAAAATACATAAGTACTGTTATATCAGTACTTGTCCTATTTATGGGTATTTGCATTTTAGGTAGTACTTACTTCAATACAAAAAAACATGAGGTTTTTGATGAAATGAATGAGTTATACTATGAACAATTTGCAAGTGAAATAGAAGACTTAGATGAAATAGATGATGAAGAAATTTCTGTTATCGAAGATGAAACAGAAAAGCCAGCGGAAGTTACAGAACCAGAAAATGTACCAACAACTACTAAAAAACCGGTAGTAAGTATCGACTACACAAAGTATTATGTTGGAAATATATCTATACCAAAAATAGATTTAAAAAGAGGTTTTGTTAGTAAGGATTCTAAATATAACAATGTAAATCGCAACATTTACATTGTTCCTGAATCTGATTATCCTGATAAAGAAGGTGGCAATTTTATACTTGCTTCTCACTCAGGAACTAGTTCAATATCGTATTTTAGAAACTTGTATAAATTAACTTTAGGAGATAAAGTTGATATAACGTACAACAATAAAAATTATACTTACGTCATAACTAATATTTATACAGATTTAAAAGACGGTGATGTTGCAATAAAAAGAGATAAAAGTAAAACAACGCTTACACTTATAACTTGTACTAAAGGAGACAAAACAACACAAACAATTTATATCTGTGAACGCATATAAGAATAATTTAGGGGGAAAGAGGTGATAATATGGTAGAGTTTACTTTACTAGAAAAGATTAGGACTATTTTTAATCTAATTTTTTCGTCACCTCTTTTTTTAGTCTTATTATTTGGTCTTGTACTTATCATAATAGATATCAAATTCATTTCAAAAAAGGATGGTAAAACTAAAAAGATTTATTCAATATTAAGTTTACTCGTAATTGGGATTCTTATATCAATGTATTATGATTCATTATTGGTGCTTTTGGATAGTATCTCTAAAAATATTGTATCATTAATTTATTTTCCAACAGTATTAGAATATATTATCATGCTAATTATTAGTTTAATCATCTTAATATATTCACTCGTAAGTAAAAAAATATCTTCAAATATCAAAATGTTTAATGCCTTAGCATTTATTTCTAATAGTTATATTTTCTTTCTTATCTTGGATGAAATTGAAAACTCAAAAGTTGATTTATCTAGTAAGATAAGTATATATACAAACGATCATTTAATGATATTATTTGAAATTAGTTTAGGAATCTTTATTATTTGGATGGTGATATTGATATTAATTAAAATAATCAAAATGTTATCTAAACCAAAAGTAGAAGAAAACTTTTATGAGGAACCCGAACTACCAAAAACAATTGAAGAAGTAAGAAGACAAGTAGTATATGAACCAAAAGTAGAATACGTTGTTGTCGAAAAGAAAAGTGATAATGATATGTTCACTTTAGAAGAATATCGTCAAATGAGAGCAATTTTAGAAGTTATTAAAGAAAATCAAAAGAAAGCCTAATTAGCTTTCTTTTATTAGTTTTGCATGAATTACAAGTCTTTTATCATTTCCATTAGCACATGTTGATAAAGTAAGTATCTTATCATCTGTAGTAACCTCAATATTAAAATCATAAATACTTCTGCCTTTTACTAAATCAATATATGTCTGATAAGCATCAGTAGTAGGAAATGTAATATCTAAATAGTCATTAGTTGTTGGAATAGTATAAATTGAAAATATTTGAAATTTCATATTTTCATTAGGAGTATTAAAAGTAATAATTTGATTAGCACTTTTTTTATACCAGTAAGAATTAAGTGCATATCTTAATGTTCCAAACATTGTTTGATTTGCTAAATTGTGTCCATATATTATTGTATTTTCATTTAATTCATCTGGGTTATTACGATAATCCATAAATATCCAACCATGACGATTTTTATTTTGATAATAATCGCGTCTTAAATAATAATCATTATCTTTAGCCTGAACAACTGGATAATCAATCCGTGTGTTATTAACAGTTAACCAACCAACAGTATCTTTATTTATTTCCTGAAGTGTAGAAAATACTTTTTCATACTGAATATCATAGACTGTAGTAGTTGTGGTAGTAGTTGTTGTCAAATCTTCATCACCAGGTTCAATAACATCAAGTGGATTTTCCTCTTCAGTTTTCTTTTGATTTACTTTAATTATCTCTTTTAAATTATTTTCGATTCCAAGATAGTGCTGTTCATCGACATAATTTTTATAATAATTAATACCAATCATAAAAATAATTACTAGTATTACTGCTCCAAGAGAAACTTTAATAAAATTTATATTAATTTGTTTAAATAAATTGTTTCTTCTATATTCTTCACTATAATTAATTTTAAAAGTTATATTTGCATTCAAAAGTAATCTTTCATTAACTTTCTTATATTTACTTATCACATTAATATCTGTATCTTTTAAGTTATCATATTCAAAACTTATTTTAATATCTTCCTTAGCATTTTGAATAAGTAAATTCATCATAAAGTCAAAAGCACTTACACTAAAATTTTTAAAATTGATTTCCTTTAAATACTTGTTTATCTTAATAAAAGTAACTATATCATTTTTATCATCACTAGTAAAATCAGAAATAACAATATTTTTCTTATAATAAATATCCGAATAAGTATTAAGATTATTAACTTTCATAAAATTACTAACAAATAAAATCTCTGTCCTAGTTTTAACAACAATCTTTTTATTAGTATCTAATCTATCCAATAATATTCTAGGAAAATCATATACCTCTAGGTTTTCTAAATAATTATTATCTAATAGTTTTAAAAATATATCATAATTAATTGACTCATCAGGCTTAATAATTAAGTTAGTGATATTTGGAATAGTATTAATAATATCTAAAATAATAGTAATAAGTTCAAAATCTCTTATACACACAGTATTTATTTTACGTTTAATAATTATAACATTTAAAAACGAAGATACCAACTCAAGATTATTTTTAATATAAACATCAGAAAATACCAATTCTTTAGTATCAATGACATTTGTCTTATTCAAATCTTCTTTAGGAGTATCTTTTAAAAGCTTATAAGCATTTATACAATTACCATTTACTTTAAATACTATCTTTATCATAAATTAATAATAACATAAATTAAAACTAAAGTGAATAAGAAAATCTAAAAATAATCAATATAATATTGGTGAGATTATGAAATTATTTGTTGCTATCTTTAGAACAGTTTTCTTCTACTTCTTTATCATGCTTAGTTATCGCTTAATGGGAAAAAGAGAAATAGGCCAGTTAGGCGTCATCGATTTAATTGTATCTATATTAATTGCCGAATTAGTAGCAATAAGTATTGAAAATATAGATGACCCAATAATTTTAACTGTAGCACCTATATCCGTACTTGTATTAATCGAGATCATTTTTGCCTTTTTATCAATTAAATATAGAACCTTTAGAAATCTTCTAGATGGAAAACCAAGTATCATAATAAACAAGGGCATACTTAACTATAAAGAAATGATTAAACAAAGATATAGTTTAGATGACCTTTTATTAAGTTTAAGACAAAATAATATTAAATCCATAGAAGACGTCGAGTATGCCTTCTTAGAAACAAATGGTAAGTTAAGTATTTTTAAATACAACATTTTTAAAACAGAAGGAACATATCCTCTAGCACTTATTGTTGATGGGGTAATACAGACAAAAACTCTTAAAGAAATCAAACATAGTAAGTACTGGCTTCTTAACTATTTAAATAAACAAGACACTGATCTTAATAATGTCTTTTACGCATTTTACAAAAATAAAAAAATTTACTTAATAAAATATACTGATTTAAAAAGTGTCTAATTACGTCAATCAACATGTAAATTAAATGTAACCTATTGCGAGCAAAAAACAAATGATTTATCATAATATAGTAGGGAGAAGTTATGAAAGATTTTGCAGTTAATTTAATTAGATTACTATTAAGTTTTATAATATTATTATTCTCTGAAGAATACTTTTATAAGTTTCTTTCACTGTTCAAAATAAATATTAGTAAAACATTTACAAGCATAATTTTATATATTATCATTTCGTTTTTTATATATCTAATTTACAAGCCAGAATTAAAAAGTGAATTTAAAAAATTTAAAAGAAAACTTATGAGTAATATGGTCTATGCCTTTGTAGCATTTCTCATAATATTTGTAACAATGTTAGTATCAAATTATATCTTATCAGTAATAGCTAAAAGTTTTTACATTAGTTATAACAGCATAAGTTTCTATAATATATTTAATAAACCTTTTAATTTAGATCTTATAATAGAAATCTTGAAAAACATTATTTTAATTCCTTATTTAAAAGTTACCATCTTTGATTTAGGAGTCAATCGCTTATTCAGTTATAGTGGTAGTATTTTTGCTTCCGGATTAGCAGCAGCTCTATATAATGCATACTTAATCAAGGGAACAATTGGTTATATGATCGTTAATTCAAGTTTAACATTTATATTATTTATGCTTTTAGCACTTATCTATCGAAAAAACAATAACATTGTAACTAGTATCGTAACTTATAGCATCTATATGCTTCTAGCAAGCGTACTCTATAGCAGTATTATGTGAGGTTAATATGAAAGAAAGATTACTTAATATTATAAAAATAGCAGTAGCTTTAATCGTTTTTTTAACGCTTAGTTCAATATTAGCGCTAGGAATAAAACACATGGGCTTTGCTATAACTGACTACAAAGATGCTGTAATTATTACATCAGCAGCAGAAGTTATTCTAGCAGTATTAATATTTGTTCTATATAGTAAAGATTTAATTCAGGATAGGAATGTAGCAAAAGAAAAAGATTTTATAAAAAAAATAATAAAATATTCCTGCATGTTTTGGGGGATAAAAATAATTAGTAGTGTTGTAATGGCCATCTTATGTGTTATGTGTGGTTATGAAGTTAACGTGAGTGAAAATCAAGAAGCAATTAACTTATATACAACTAGTGCTCCCATTTTAATGCTCTTAACAACTAGTATTACAACTCCTATTGTTGAAGAAGGCATCTTTAGATTGGGTATCAGTAAAATTATTAAAAATAAGTATTTGTTTATAATTACAAGTGGCATCTTCTTTGGCTTCCTGCATATTTTCCCAACTGATTTAAACATTGTATACGCTTTAATAAATAGCATTCCATATGTAACAATGGGAATGGTTCTAGCCTATATATATAAAAAAGAAGATAACATTTACTATCCAATGATCCTACATGGCTTAAATAATTTTATCAGCATGATCCTCTTCTTTTGCTCTTGAAAAAATAAAAAAATATTGTATAATAGAAAGAAATTTTGGTGTTATTATGAAAGATTTATTAGAAAATTTAATGGGGTTTATTTATTCACTTAGTATGGGAGATTATTTCTTCTTTATTGGTACAGTACTACTAATCGTATTATTAGTATATATTGTATATTTAATTAAATGTGGTGATGATGAAGAAGTAGTTCCAGGCAAAGATGGTTTTGATATCGAAGCAGTATGCAAAAATATTGAAAAGAACTATAAGCCTGAAACTATAAAACTAACTAGTTATGAAGAAGAACAAGAAAATAATGCTATAATTAGTTATGATGAACTTATAAGAAATAAAGACAAGATAAACATTAATTATGATGATGAGTATAGTAATCCAATTCCTGAACTAGAAGTAAGAAAAATATCTTTCAGTGAAGATAAAAACGAAAATACTCTTGAAATGCCAAAATTAAATGTAAAAATGTTTGAATACGAAGAAGAAGAAAATTTTCTAAAGGCATTAAAAGAATTACAAAAAGATTTAAGCCATTAGTGGCTTTTTTTTAGGAGGTAAACATGAAAGTAGCAATTGAAACATTAGGATGTAAAGTAAATTTTTATGAATCAGAAGTAATAAAAGGAATCTTTATTAATAATAAATATGAGATAGTATCACTTGAAGATAAACCAGATGTAGTCGTAATAAATACATGCTCAGTAACAAACCAAAGTGATGCAAAAGATCGTAAAATAATCAGAAAAGCTAAAAGAGAAAATCCGGATGCTATAATTATTGTCTGTGGTTGTTATACTCAGCAAGATCCTAAAGAATTAAAAGACTTAGACATTGATATTATCCTTGGTAATAAAGATAAAACTTTAATCGTAACTCTTTTAGAAGAATATTTAAAAAATAGAAAACAAATTAAGAAAATCTATAATTTACAAGAAACTGAATTTGAAGAAATGCAAATTACTAAAAATTATGACCGAACTCGTGCCTTTGTCAAAATAGAAGACGGTTGTGATAATTACTGCTCATACTGCATTATTCCCTATGTAAGAGGTCGTGTACGCTTTAAAGATTATGATAGTGCTTACAACGAAATAAAAACGCTAGTTGCTGATGGTTTCAAAGAAATTGTTCTAACTGGTATTCATACTGGAAGGTATCCTAATCTAACTAAATTAATTCACGAAATAAGTAAACTTGATGGATTAGAAAGAATTAGAATAAGTAGCATTGAAATAACTGAAATTAACAATGAGGAATTCTTAACTGAATTAAAAGACAATCCTAAACTATGCAAGCATATGCATATCCCAGTTCAAAGTGCTTGTAATAACACTCTAAAAATGATGAATCGTAAATATACAATCGAAGAATTTAATGAAATAATAAAAAAAATCAGAACCGTAAAACCAGATATAAATATAACGACTGATCTTATCGTTGGTTTTCCAACTGAAACTGAAGAAGACTTTAACGAAAGTTTAAAAAATGCTGAAGAATTAAAATTTGGTAAAATTCACGTATTCCCATATTCTAAAAGAAATGGTACTGCCGCATCTAAAATGAAAAATCTTGTATCAGATAAACAAAAGACTGAAAGAACTCATAAAATGCTTGAACTATCAGATAAACTAGAAAAAGAATACTACCAAAAGTATATTAATAAAGAAGTAATCCTTTTAACTGAAGAATACAAAGACGGTTACACATATGGATATACAGATAATTATTTAAGAATAAAAGTAAAAGAAAATATTGAAAGAGGAAAACTAGTTAAAGTCAAGATAACATCATTAGAGGACTTAACTCTAATTGGGTACTTGTTATAATTGAAATAATATTATATACTTAAAATAGGTGAGAGTACATGAAAATATCAGAAAAATATAAAGTGAATGGAAACGTTAATAATCAGCAAGTAAGCGGTGAAGTAACTATCTATCCAAATAATTTTACTAACGTTCCTAAAAAATCAATTATAGCCGGTTTTAGAACAAGTTTAAAAGAACTAAAACGTAAATTTGGCACAATTAGCCTTTATGACAAAGAAAAAACCAAAAAAGCTGCATCATTAATTCTTGCTGGAACAATTACTTTAACAAGTTTAACTGGTTGTACTTTCTGTAAAAAAACTGTAGCCGAAATACCAACTCCATCAGATACAGAAACAGTTGTAGCAGTTAAAGAAGAGACAAAAAGAATATCATACACAGTTGAATTAGGCGACTCACTTTGGTCAATCGCTCGCAAATATTGTGATAGTGATGGCGAAATCGTAAACGAGATTAAAAATATCTGCAAACTTAATAATTTAAAAGAAAACAGCATTCTTCCTGCAGATACTATTCTTAAACTTGATGTGCCAGAGTCTAAATTAATTAACTTTGGAATTGTAAATGAGGATGACAAAGCAATAGCTGAAGATACCCAGAGAATTGAGTACACCTTAAGAAGAGGCGACAACCTTTGGTATATTGTAAGATCATACAAATTAACTAAAACTGAAATTGCTAATGAAATAAAACATATATGTGAAATTAATGGTATCAGTGACCCAGACAAACTAGAAGAAGGCACTACAATTAAATTAGACGTTCCTATATCTAAACTATCCGAGTTTGGCATTGATATTGAAAAGAAAGAAGAAGCACCAAGCGTTAAAGAAAAAACAGAATATGAACTCTTAGATGACGAATGGGAAAGCAAATCTCAGTTTATATATGATTCATGGAATAATGCAAAAGATAGTGTTCATCCAGATAATCTAATGTTCCAAAGAGATTATAAAAGAATGTTTGAAAGTGATACCAATGAATACGACGGTGGCATCTTCCATAAAGCCTATGGCGAAAGAGAAAAATTAAAAGAAATGCTTGAAATAGAAGGACTCTACAAAGAAGAAAGTATAGAAAACCAAATAAACAAAATAAACGACTTATATAATCTTCAGTTCGAATTAACTGAAGTAAATCTAGGCTCTAACTACAACATGGATTCTTATACTAAAGGGATGTAACGTAAAGTTAAATCCTTTTTCTTTACAATAATCGTTGTAAATATTTAAAATATGATAAGATAAAAGTACAGGTGAATTATGAAAAAGAAAAAGAAAAAACTAAAAATATATAGCGTGCTCGCATTAATTCTAGTAATCATAACTGTATTTGCAGTTGGAACATTAACTTATTTTAACGTACTTCCATATAAATATTTAGTTCCAGGTATAGTTGTTCTTGCATTCATAATATTCTTTATAATATGCATGCTATGCCGCAAAACAAAGAACTATGTCAAAATAATAAGTGTATTGCTTACAATAATTATAATGGGTATAGAGGTGGCTGGTATTAACTATGCCTTCGGAACAATTACCTTCTTTAACAAAATATTTGATATTGGTGTCAGAACTGAAACATACAGCGTATATGTTTTAGATGATTCTAAATATGAAAAAGTTAAAGATTTAGACAACAAGAAAATATCTGTTTATTCTCCAAGTGATAAAGCAATTGAAAAGTTAAACAAAGAAATTTCTTTTAAAGAAAAAGACTACGATAATATAGACGAAGCAGTAACTAGCGTATTAGATAAAGATAACGATGCTATATATGTTAACAGTGGCTTGATGGAAATCTATAAAGAAAGTTATGATAAAGCCAAAAAACTAAGATTAGTCGGTTCTTATGATATTACTATGAAAAGTAATAATAAACTAAAATCAGTTAAAGTTACTGAAAAACCATTTGCAGTATATTTAAGTGGGATTGATACAAGTGGTAGAGTAAATAAGTCAGCTAGAAGTGATGTTAACTTACTAGCAGTAGTTAATCCAGTAGAAGGTAAAGTATTGATTATAAGTATTCCCAGAGATTATTACGTTACTTTAGCTAGTAAAGGTGCTAAAGATAAACTAACACACGCTGGAATATATGGTGTATTAGAAAGTGCTAACACAGTTGGAAAACTACTTGATACAGATGTCAACTACTATGCAAGAGTAAACTTCACATCATTTGTTAAAATAATTGATGCCTTAGGAGGTATTGAAGTAAATGTAGATAGACCAGACTATAGATATAATGACTCTATAGATTGTGGCTCTAACACAATATGTGAACAAAACTCTCAAAGACAGTTTGGTACTAAAATGATTTATATTAAACCTGGGAAACAAACATTAAGTGGTGAAAAAGCACTAGCATATGCAAGAAATAGACATCAATTTGCTGGTGGTGATAATGCTAGAGGTAAACATCAAAGTCAAATAATTGAAGGTGTTATTAATAAAGCAATAAGCCCAGCAATCCTAACAAAATATAATAAACTTCTTAGCAGTTTACAAAATGGTGTTATGACAAACATAGAACAAAAAGACATAACAGATTTAGTTAACATGCAATTAGATAAAAATATAAAATGGCAAATTGAAACAATTAGTTTAACTGGCACAGATAGTTATAATACAACTTACTCAACTGGTGGCCTAAAAGCATATGTCATGAAACCAGATGAAAAAAGCATCGCCAATGCCAAAATTAAAATATCAGAAATAATGAAAGCAGAGTAGAGGTAACAAACGTTATCTCTCTTTTCATATCAAAATAAAACGTAACTCTCTCAATTGTCTACTTTAAGTATACCAATACAACTACAGTTTGCTAGTTATGCCGCTGGATTACAAAATACAACAACATATTTACAAGAAAATGCTACGGATTATTGGTGGTCTTTCTCTCCTAAAAGCTTCAATAACATCGCGCGCGTTTGGCGCGTTAACGGCAATGGCATCTTCGGCTTAGGCTCCAGAAGCGTGATTGACACTCTCGGGGTTCGCCCTTCGATTTCTCTTATAACTTCGACTACAATTTCTGGTGGATCCGGCACCTCACAAGACCCTTACATTGTTAATTGATAGGTTTAATGCCTATCTTTTTTTAGTGCAAAATAAAAAAGACTACAAGTCTAAAATCTCATAGTCTCTAGCTTTATTATTTATTTCTGAATCTTTAATAGTTTCTTCTAAACCTAAGTTTGTATTAGTTCCTAAGTCGTCTTCTAAATCAATTAATTTAAGTATTTCTTCAAATGTTGTCTCACCACTTACAACCTTAGCTAGCCCATCTTGAAGCATTGTTATTGTTCCCGATTTATAAACTAACTTTCTAAGTTCTGGCTTTGGTGCATTTCTAACTATTGCGTCCCTAATCTCTTGATTAATTAATAACACTTCATGAATAGCAATTCTGCCAGCATAACCTTGATGACAATATTCACAACCATGCGGTTCATAAATTTCTTTAACATCTATATTAAGTGCTTCTTTAAATACTTTTTGTTCATAATCAGTTGCAGTTCTACTAGTTCTACAATGCTTACAAAGTCTTCTTGCAAGTTTTTGCGAAATAATACCAGCAAGAGCTGCTCCTAGTAAATACCTTTCAACGGACATATCTGTTAAACGTTCAATAGTATTTAGTGAGTTATTAGTGTGGATAGTAGAAAGTACTAAGTGTCCAGTAATTGATGCTCTAACGGCAATTCTAGCAGTTTCATCATCACGAATTTCACCAATCATTATAATATCTGGGTCTTGTCTTAAAATACTTCTTAATACATTGGCAAAGGTAAGCCCAATTTCAGAAATAACTTGAACTTGGTTGATACCTTCAATATTCATTTCTATCGGATCTTCTACAGTAATGATATTTCGATCTTCAGTATTCAATCTTTGAAGAATAGAGTAAACCGTAGTAGATTTACCTGTACCAGTAGCACCAGTAACTAAAATAATACCATTTGGTTCATTTATCATTTTAATAACTTTATTATAATTTTCTTTATTAAAATCTAATTCCTCAATACCAGCACTACTCATTGAGTAATCCAAAATACGAATAACAATTTTTTCACCTAAATTAGTTGGTAGGGAAGAAACACGCAAATCCACATTAACATTTTCAAGTTTATTCTTAATTGCACCATCTTGTGGAATACGTGACTCCGTAATATTCATACCAGCAATAATTTTAATTCTTGTAATCATGTTCTTTTGAATATATAACGGAACATGACTATAATCCATAAGTGATCCATCAATACGCATTCTAATTCTAAGACCTTTTTCATAAGGGTCAAAGTGAATATCTGATGCTTTTCTTTTTATTCCGTCTAAAATTATATTATTAACAATATCTGTAATAGGTACTTCTTCATAATTAAAGTTTACGAGATCATTATTTGGTGCAGAAAGCTGGCTTGCATCTAATAAAACATCGTCTTTTTTTTGTGACTCATCCATCTTTCCACCACCTTTTATTCTAAAATAATTATAGCAGTAAATCACATCTTAAGCAAGAGTGCTCTTGATAATTTTTAAAAAATAATATATAATAACTTTAGTTTTCAGGGAAACTGAGGAGTAATATTTATTTTGTTTATAGAGAGTTAACATTTGGTGCAAGTTAATAATAAAAAAGTATGAAGGTTGCAGTGGAGAAAAATCGTTAATATGCGTTAAATATCTAAAGAATAACAATAGTTATAAAAGTAAGGTGGTACCGTGAATTATCTCACCCTTACGTTTATAACTATTTTTTTAAAGAAAGGGATTGATAAAAATGTATCGTGAATTTGAAGAATTTGTTTTTAATAATTATGATTTTAATGAACCAGCAATAAAAAGAAAATACTATCACTCAAAAAGAGTAAGTACTATTTCTAAAAAGATAGCAGAGAACCTTGCCTGGCCACTGGAAGACATTAAATTAGCAACTCAAATTGGTTTACTTCATGACATTGGTAGATTTGATGAATGGACAATGTATAAATGCTTTAATAAATATATGGACCACGGATCATACGGAGCATATCTCCTAAATAAAGAAGAATATGAAAAAATGTTTAACATTAAATCATATGATAAACAAGAAGTGCTAGATGCTGTTTACTACCATAATAAATTAAAACTTCCAGCATCACTAAAAGATAATAAATTTTGCAAACTTATAAGGGATGCTGATAAACTTGATATTATCTATCAGTTAAGTCAAAGAGAAATCGTCATGGAAAATAACACTCACGTCATTAGTAAAGAAGTTTTCAAAGAATTTAACAAAGGCACAACTATTACAAACAAACATATAAAAACATATGCTGATAAAGTTCTAAGCATTCTTGCACTCGTCTACGATATCAACTATGCTTACACACTAGAACTACTAAAAAACTTTAACTACATAAATAAAATATATGATAATTTAGAAAACAAAGAGTTTTACAAAGACTACTTTGATAAAATAAACAAATATATAGAAAAGAGGTAAATTATGTTAGATACTAAATATAATCATGAAGAAGTTGAAAAGGGAAAATATTCATTTTGGCAAAGTAAGGGATACTTTAAAAGTGGAGATAAAACTAAAAAACCTTATTGCATAGTGCTTCCACCACCAAATGTTACTGGAGTTTTACACTTAGGTCATGCTTGGGATGTTGCGTTGCAAGATGCAATTATCAGATATAAAAGAATGGAAGGATATGACTGTTTGTGGCTTCCTGGAATGGATCACGCTGCTATAGCAACAGAGGCTAAAGTAGTTGCTCGTCTTAAAGAACAAGGAAAAGAAAAATACCTAATAGGACGTGACGCTTTCCTAAACGAATGCTGGAAATGGACTAATGAACACGCTGACGTAATTCGAAATCAGTGGGCCTCTTTAGGTGTATCACTAGATTACTCTAAAGAACGTTTCACTCTAGACAAAGGAATTGAAAAAGCTGTTCAAAAAGTATTTATCGACTATTACAATGAAGGGCTTATTTATAGAGGCGAAAAACTAATTAACTGGGATCCTGTAGCAATGACAGCTTTATCAAATGAAGAAGTAGTATATAAAGAAGAAGAAAGTGCATACTACCATATCAAATACTACCTAGAAGATGATAGTAACTATGTTGTAGTAGCAACAACAAGACCAGAGACTCTATTTGGTGATACCGCTGTAGCGGTTAATGCAAACGACGAAAGATATAAAGACTTCATTGGTAAAAATGTTAAATTACCACTTACAAACAGATTAATTCCTATAATTACAGATGAACACGCTGATATGACTAAAGGAACTGGTGCAGTTAAAATAACTCCAGCGTCAGATCCTAACGACTTTGAAGTAGGTCTTCGTCATAATTTAAAAAGAATCATTATCATGAATGATGATGCTACCATGAATGGTGAGTGTGGTAAATACGTAGGTATGACTAGAGAAGCATGCCGCAAAGAAGTAGTAAAAGAACTAGAAACACTAGGCTTACTAATTAAAACTGAACCAATCAAACACGAAGTAGGTCACTCTGAAAGAACAGGCGTTATTATTGAACCAATGATTAAAAAACAATGGTTTGTTAAAATGAGACCTCTAGCAGATAAAGTTTTAGAACTTCAAAAAGACTCAAAGACTAAAGTTCATTTTGTTCCTTCAAGATACGAAAAAACAATGAATCACTGGATGGAGATTACTTATGATTGGTGCATATCTCGTCAGTTATGGTGGGGACACCGAATTCCAGCATGGTATAAAGGCGATGAAGTTTTCGTTGGTGTAAATCCTCCAGAAAAAGAAGGCTGGACTCCAGATCCTGACGTATTAGACACTTGGTTTTCAAGTGCATTATGGCCTTTTGCAACTCTAGGATGGCCAGATAACACTGAAGACTTACAAAGATACTACCCAAACAACACATTAGTTACTGGTTATGACATTATCCCATTCTGGGTAAATAGAATGACTTTCCAAGGAGAAAAGTTACTAGGAAAAAGACCATTTGAACACTGCCTAATCCATGGACTTATCAGAGATAAACAAGGAAGAAAATTCTCAAAAAGTTTAGGTAATGGTATTGACCCATTTGACATGGTTAAACTATATGGAGCAGATGCCCTAAGATATTATTTAGTAAGTGATGTAGCACCTGGAACTGATATGCGTTTTGACGAAGACAAAATTAAAGCAGCTTGGAATTACATCAATAAAATTTGGAACGCATCCAGATTCGTACTATCTAGCACTAGTACTTTAAAAGAAATAAATCTAGAAAACCTAAAACCAGAAGATAAATGGATCCTAACAAAATACGAAAAGACAATCGAAAAAACTAAAAAATACATGGATAAGTTTGAATTTAATAATGCCTGTGCTGCTATTTATGATTTTTCATGGAACTACTTCTGCGATTACTATATTGAAATGGCAAAATATACATCTGAAGATGTAACAACTAAGTCAGTTCTAATTACAGTTCTAACTGGCATTTTAAAACTTCTTCATCCATTCATGCCATACGTAACTGAAGAAATATATCAAATGCTTCCAGTAAAAGATGATGAATCAATCATGATTTCTAAATATCCAAAACATAACAAAAAATATGTCTTTACACTTGAAGAAGAAATCGTAGATGATGAAATTGAATTCATTAAAAACTTTAGAAATATAAAAGCCGAAAACGCGATGACTAAAGATTTAAAAGTAATGTTTGATACAACAGACGATAACAACCTAATCGTTAAAATGCTTAAACTAGATGATAACCTAGTAAAAGAACCTTTAGGTATCAAATCATACAAAGTATTCTCTAGTAAAATAAAAGCGACTATCTTCTTCGAAAAACTAGAAACCGAAAAAGACATCGAAGCTAAAAAAACTGCTATTAAAATACTAGAAGCTTCTATCCTAAGAAGAGAAACCCTTCTAGCAAACGAAAACTATGTAAATAAAGCACCAGCGAAAATAGTTGAACTTGATAGACAAAAACTAGAAGAAGAAAAGAAAAAATTAGAAGAACTAAGAAGGTAAGACAAAACTTGCCTTTTTATTATATAATTATAGTAGGAGAGTCCTATGAAAATAACTAAAAATAAAAATTTAAAAGATTATAACACTTACAAGCTAAACGCTATATGTAAAACATTTATTGAAATAGATGCTGAAGAAGAACTAATAAAATTAATAAACAACATTAAAGAACCATACAAAATAATAGGTAATGGTTCAAACCTTATCTTACCAGAATACATAAATGGAATTATTATTCATCTAAACTTAAAAGATATTTATATAAAGAATAATGAAATAACAGCATCATCCGGGATTTTACTACCAAATCTTGTAAATAAAACTATCAATAATAACCTAACTGGTCTAGAGTGGGCTTCTGGTATCCCAGCAAGTTTAGGCGGTGCTATCATGAATAACGCTGGAGCATACAAGCATAGCATCCTAGACTACGTAACTAAAATCAAAGTATTAGAAAATAATCAAATAAAAGAAATAACTAAAGATGAAATCAAAGCATCTCATCATCAAACAAATCTAAAAAACAAAAATATTATAATTTTAAGTGCAACATTAAAACTAGAAAAAGGTAATAAAGAAGAATCACTAAACTTAATAAAAGAGTACACTCAAAAAAGAATTAATTCTCAGCCTATAAATTACCCATCAGCCGGAAGTGTTTTTCAAAATCCAGAAGGTGATTATGCCGGAAAAATAATTGAAAGTCTCGGTCTAAAAAATTTTCATATTAAAGATGCATATATAAGCGAAAAACACGCGAACTTCATAATAAATAAAGGCAGTGCAACTTCTAAAGACATCCTTGAATTAATAAAAATTATCAAAGATCAATATAAAAGAGAGTATAATATCAATCTAAAATTAGAACAAGAAATAATTAATGAAAACCTGAAATAGAACGTTCGTTTGACTAATACATAAAAATATGGTATAATTTAGCCAAATATGGGGGTTTTATAATGATAAGTAGAAAAGAATTACAATATGTATCCACACATACAAAAGATGTACCATTTCCAGGAATAAACTATGCTGCTGAAGTTATGGAAAATTTACATGCGGCATTTAAAGCCTACGAACAAAAATATCAAGACAAAAGTTATAATTTTATCTTAAGTAATGGAGAAGAATTTACTTTTGAAATTCTGGCTAAAAATATCGCACATCTTCTAGGTATTAACTATAAAGGCATATTAAGTGATTATATGGAGCCAGTTAGATCAAATTTGTTAGGAATAAAACCAGGAGAGACTGTAACTTCATATGACGTACTAAAAATAATTATTGATAGAGCAGAAGATATAATTAAACATGATGCAACTGATAAAAGCAGAACATTATTAAATTACTATAAAATAATGATTAGATGTATTGCTTTTTCTAAACTATCAACATTTGAAACTTTTGACTTTGGATGCATCAACTTTAATAAAGAAATATATCATGGTAAAGGGTTAACATTTCAAGGCGCAAGTACCAAATTCCTTTTTACACCAAGTGATGAAACCATAACACCATACTTTATGATGGGATTAAAGCAAACAGATGAAGGCTTATACATTCCCGAAACAATAATGGCCCCGGAAAACTTTAGTAGATACTTAATAGAACAAACTCTTTTACTTCCAATTCAAGTAATTATATCAAATAATGATGAACTAAATAAAATATGTGCCACGCCATCAGAAAAATTAAGCCTATTAAACATGTATAAAAATTTGATTGAAGTCTACAAAACAAACAGCTTCATTGATGTCTTTGCAGACTATGAAAGTACCCTAAGAGAAAACAAGAAAAGGGTAGTACATTAAAAAGAATTGACTAAACAATAAAAATAATCTAAAATAATATTAGAAATTTGTAAGAGACACATTTATTAAAACTAATCTTAAAGAGAGCCTATGCTGCTGTAATATAGGTAGATAAAGATGATAAATCCTCCTCTAAAAAAACAAACCGGGTAATTCCGTTATCAAAATTAAGTAAAAATAAGGATGGTACCGCATAACATATGCTCCTTTAAGTATCATCCTTTTTAATTAGAAAGAAGGATTAAGATGAAATTAAAAACAAACTTTTTCTATACGTTAAGAGAAAATGCTAAAGATGAAGATAGTACTAGTGGTAACCTACTTGTAAGAAGTGGTATGATTAAAAAAATAGGCGCAGGTATTTATATGTTCATGCCTTTAGGTTTACGCGCCTTTAATAATATTAAAAACATAATCAAAGAAGAAATGGATAATGCTGGAGCGCAAGAACTTTTAATGCCAAGTTTAATTCCAGAAGAATACTACGAAGTATGTGGCAGAGTAGCATCACTTGGTAGTTCAATGTTCCACCTACAAGATAGATACTCTAAACCATACGTTTTAGGTCCTACCCATGAAGAATTATTTACCGTAGCTGCTAAAAATATGGTTAGAAGTTATAAAGACCTACCTTTTACAATCTATCAGCAAGCACCAAAATACCGTGATGAACCAAGGCCAAGATATGGACTTATCAGAGTTCGTGAGTTTACTATGAAAGATGCATACTCATTTGATAAAGACGAAGAAGGCCTAGACATTTCGTATCATAAGATGTTTGATGCTTACAAAAAGATTTTTGATCGTATTGGTTTAAACTATGCAATTGTTAAAGCAGATACTGGTGTAATGGGTGGATCATTATCAGAAGAATTCCAAGCAATAACAGACATTGGTGAAGACACTATTGTATTATGTAATAAATGTGATTATTCATCAAATATAGAAGTATCAAAACATATTCCAGACGAGCCTAGCAAAGAAGAACTAAAAGAAAAAGAATTAGTCGAAACTCCTAATATGCAAACAATTGAAGAAGTAACTAAGTTCTTAAATATTGATATCAAGAAAACAGTAAAAGCCCTTTTAATGAACATCGATGGAAAACTAACTATTTTCTTCGTAAGAGGAGATAGAACTTTAAATGAAACCAAAGTTACTAAATTATTAAAATGTAATGAAATTAACTTTGCTGACGATGCTCTTATTAGTACCTCTAATGCTTGTCCAGGATTTACCGGTCCAATTAACCTAACTGGAGCACAAATCATCATCGATGAAGAAGTACTAAACATGACTAACTTTGTAGTAGGAGCTAACAAAGAAGGTTATCACTATATGAACGTTAACATCAATGACTTTACCTATGATATATCTGCAGATATCGTAAACGTTGAAGAGGGTGATACATGCCCAGTATGTGGTGGAAAACTATACTTTAAAAAAGGTATTGAAGTAGGTAATACATTTAAACTAGGAACCAAATATTCTGAAAAATTTGACTTAACATACCTAGATGAAAACAACAAAATTAATCCTGTAGTAATGGGATGCTATGGTATTGGTCCAGGAAGAATCCTAGCTTCATACGTAGAACAGAACAACGATGACAAAGGTATTATCTGGCCACTAAATATAGCACCATTTAAAGTAGCAATATGTGCACTTAATACTAATGATGAAAATTGCATGAACTATGCTAATAAATTACATGATGACTTAGAAAAAGCAGGAATCGATACCATATTAGACGATAGAGAAGAGCGTCCTGGTATTAAATTTAATGATATGGACCTAATTGGTATTCCAATAAGAATCACTATAGGTAAAAAACTAAATGATGGTTTAGTTGAATTTAAACTAAGAAAAGAATCTGAAAGCATCGACTTACCAAAGGACGAAGTCTTAGAATACATTACAAAATACATTAAAGAAAATATCTAAAAAATCTTTAAAAAATATTTTGATTATGATATCATTATAATAGGTGAGAAAGAATGAACAAGAAAAGTAAAACATTACTAGCAATTGGAATTTGTGCTATCACTATAGTAACAGGTTTCTGGTTTGGAGTTCTATTATTTCAAGCTGTAATGTAAATCGCAAAAATGCGATTTTTTTTGTAAAAAATTATAAAAAAGGAAAAAACTAACTAGACACTGGGTGGGTGGTGTTATATAATATCTATAGAAAGTAGATGCTAAAATATGAACCATAGTCTCTATAGATATAAAAAAAAGAATGTTAATTTTATGTATAATGCTAGCAGTAGTACTTATGATAACTGGAGTAAGTTATGCAGTATTTACTAATTATTCAAGTCAAACAGATGCTAACACTCTAGCAGCATCATGTATGGATTTAGAATTTAATGGACAAAATGAAATTAATTTACTTAATACTTACCCAATATCTGAAGGCGAAGCCTTAGAACAAACCCCATACACATTTACTATAAAAAATAAATGTGATAACTATATTGAGTATTATGTTATCGCTTCCGTAATTAGTACAACTAATAAAATAGACTCTAAATATGTAAAAGTATCTTTATTAGGAGATAATGACCTAAATGGAACAGTAATTAATACTCTAGAATCTATATCAACTCCTCAGAGTTTATCTAAATACAATATAACTGAAAACTATATCCTAAAAAGAGGAGATGGAATATCTAAAGATGAATCAAGAACATTTAACTTTAGAATGTGGCTAGATAGTAATAATAAAGATATTTGGACTAAAGAAGATATTGAAGGAAAAGACTATCAAGTAAAAATATCAGTAGTAGGAACTGTTAAAACAAGACCAAAAGATGATTTATATGTAGCAGCTTTAATAGATGGAGTTGAAAGTAGTACATTTCCAACAACAGATAAATATACAGCATCTGTAGAGTGCACTAGAAATGGTAAAAAGATAGATGCTAACGAAAGTATAACTTGGAATGGAACAAAATGGCTTCTTTCAACTGCTATAAGTGATGGTAATGTAAGGTGCAATGCAACGTTTATAACAAAAGTTCCAACTTTTGCTGAGACTATACTAGCAAAGAATGAAGTAAAGGTACCAATAACTACACCAGGAGCAGCAATATCTACTGCTGATGAAGCTTTACTTGCATCTGCAGAAGATGATTATGGTACATCTTACTACTTTAGAGGTGCTGTAACAAATAACTATGTAGAATTTGCTAATAAGTGCTGGAGAATAGTAAGAG